>Ga0075424_100000069_pt1 | contig 57014 bp, 61 predicted proteins | sample SoiMethybrSBSTD3_FD_75301 | JGI IMG/M metagenome (GOLD analysis project Ga0075424, IMG submission 75301) | Bulk soil microbial communities from a Populus tree surrounding site in Tennessee, USA - Soil MetaG P. TD hybrid SBSTD3 | ecosystem: Environmental > Terrestrial > Soil > Tree plantation...
GTCGCCTTCGAGGACCAGGGCGAGACCGTTCCCGGCCGCGGCACGACGAAGAGCGGCTGGCCGGCCGGCTCCGGCGGCGCCTGGCGATCGACGTCGAGCAGCCGCTCGAGGAGCGCGTGCTCGGCGGGCTCGAGGTCCCGCTCCGTGTCGACGAAGTGGACGAATTCGGCGTGGACGGCCCGGACTGCGGGCACCTCGCGGCGGAGCCCCGCGAGCAGTCTCTCGATCCGGAAGCTGGAAAGTGCGGGCGCGCCCCGGAACCGCAACATTTAGTCTCGGGTCACTCGGTCAGCGCTTCACGCCCGGGTCGCCCCCGGCCGGATACAGGGTGACGGGGAACTGGGCGATGTTGCCGCCCTCGAGCGCGCTGATCTTGCTGACGCCTTGCTTGCGCACCTCGTCGATGCGGATCACGGCGTGCAGCGGCAGGTAGCTGCACTTGACGCCGGCGAACTCGGACTTGATGCGCTCCTCAGCCGGGTCGAGCACGACGCTGCTGCGCTCCCCGAAGACGAGCTCCTCGACCTCGATGAACCCGAACAGGCCGCCGTGGCTGACTTTGCGGGCGTAGATCTCGTAGACCTTGCCCTGGTTGATGAAGACGACCCTGAAAATGTGACTGGAGGCCATGATCCGGGTGGGGCTCGCCCTGCCGTGGGCGCGTTATTATACGTGCGATGGCGCTCCGCCTGAAAATCGTCAGCGACAACGCGGCCACCGCGGGCGAGCATGCGCGCTGGACCTTCGGAGTCAACGGCGGCCGCATCGGACGCCACACGACCAATGACTGGGTGCTGCGCGATCCGGACCGCTACGTTTCCGGGCGCCATGCGGAGATCGAGCACCGCGGGGGAGTCTGGCTGCTGCGCGACACGAGCACCAACGGCACCTTCGTCAACGGTTCGGACGAGGCGCTCGGCCCGGACCGGCCGCACGAGCTGTCGAGCGGCGATCGCATCCGCATCGGCGAATACGAAATCGAAGTCGAGATCACGGGCAGCAACGACTTCCCCGCCCGCGAGTCGGCGCCCATGAGCGAGACTGACCTCGACGCCTCGTTTGAGGTCAAGTCCTTCGTCTCGACTGGTCGGCGCGAGCGCGACGCGCTCGCGAGGCCGCGCAAGGATGCGCCGCCGCCGCGCCCCGCGGCAGTACCGCCGGCCGTCAACCAGCCGGCAGCGCAGGTGCCGCCGCAGGTCCCGCCGTCCCGCGCCAGCGAGGAGCAGCAGCTCTGGCCTGGGCTTTCGGCGCTCTGCCGCGGAGCCGGCATCGACCCGCTCTCCCTGCCGGCCGAGGCGCGCGCCGCGGCGCTGCAGCAGGCGGGGCAGCTGCTGCGCGAGACGCTCGTCGGGTTCACGGAGCTCGCACGCACGCGCGCGGATTTCGCGAACGAATTCGCTATCAGCTCCGGCTCGCGGCGCCGCGACGCAACTGGCGCGTTCGTGCGCATTGCTGCGGTCGAACACATCCTCGGGCTCATGCTGACCGGGCGCGGACCGGGCGACGCGCGCGCCGTGGACGAGATCCGCGCGCAGTTCGCGCGGGCGCGCGGTCACGAGATCGCGATGGCTGCCGCGATGCGCGAGGCGCTCGCCGCGGTGTTCGAGAAACTGAGTCCCGAATTGCTCGAGGAGCAGCTGGGGCGCCGCGCCCAGGGCGTCGCCGGGCCCGAACTGCAGGCGCGCCTGTGGAACCGTTACCTCGAGCTGTTTCGCGCGACGGTGCAGGCGGGTGACGCCGGCCTTCCGGCAGTCTTCATCAACGCCTATGCGCGCGCCTACGAATCGATCGCCGCCGGCGGCAGCGCGCGCGATCCCGGCGAGCGGGGCGAATAACTGGCGGAGAGGGTGGGATTCGAACCCACGAATACCTTGTGGGTATTACTGGAATTCCAGTCCAGCGCCTTCGACCGCTCGGCCACCTCTCCCGGGCGGCGAAGCCTACCGGACGGGGTCCGGTGCGGCAACCGTGGTCCGTTCAGGATTTCTTGGCGCCCGGGTGTTCCTTGCCGTAGGGCGGCGGGTGGTCGAGGCAGCTGCCCTCCGCGTCCGGCAGTTCCGGCGTATTGACGTCCGGGATCTTGAGGGCGTTGTGCGTGTCCGGGAGGTCTGCCCCGGCCGGCACCTTGAGCGGGTCGACCTGCTTCGCGGACTCGTACGGCTTCGCGTCGTTGCAGCCCGAATAGGCATCGGGCAGCCAGCCACATCCGGCGACCGGCAGGAACATCGCCATGCAGGCGATGCGGACCAGGACACTCGTCATTCGATCACTCCGGCGCGGCTCATCGCCGCGAGTACCGTCGCATGCTGCCCTTCCGAAAGGCCGACCAGCGGCAGCCGGATCCCCGGCCCGATCAGCCCGAGCCGGCCCAGAGCCCACTTGGCGGGAATGGGATTCGACTCGACGAAGAGCGCAGTGTGAAGACCTGCGAGCCGCTCGTCGAGTTCCCGCGCCCCTTCCTGGTCGTCGGAAAGCGCGGCTTCGACCATCTCGTGCATCAGCCGCGGGGCCACGTTGCCGGTCACGGTGATGACTCCCTGTGCCCCCGCGCCGATCAGCTCGCGGCAGCTCGGATCGTCGCCCGACAACAGCAGGAAGTCGTCGCCGCAACGCTCCAGGATCTCCCTGCCGCGCGCGACGCTGCCGGTCGCGTCCTTGATGCCGATGATCTGAGGATGGCCGGAGAGCCGCTCGACCGTCTCCGGAAGGAGGTCGCAGGCGGTGCGCGAAGGCACGTTGTAGAGGATGAGCGGGACGCTCGATGCGTCCGCGATGACGCTGAAGTGGCGGTACAGCCCTTCCTGCGGCGGGCGGTTGTAATAAGGAGTGACGACGAGCACGCCGTCCGCGCCGAGCTCGCAGGCCGTGCGCGTGCGCTCGACCGACTGCGCGGTCGCGCTGCCGCCGGTTCCCGCGATCACGGGAACCCTGCCGCCGAGCCGCTGAACCGCGAGCTGGAGCAGCTCCGCAGACTCCGCTGCGGAGAGCGTCGCGGACTCGCCGGTCGTGCCACCGACGACGACGCCGTCGCTGCCCTCGCGCGCATGCCACTCGAGCAGTCGACCGAACGCGACGTGATCGACGTCGCCTGACTCCGTCATCGGCGTCACGAGCGCGACCAGGCTTCCGCGGAACATCGCTCCCCCCGGCCGGGAGGCCGGCACCGGAGGCGGGATGGTACGGGCGCGCGGCGCGTGAGCGCAAGGCAGGGGCGCCGGCGCGATTTCATCGCCCTGCCGATCCCGGTACACTTCCTGCAACAACTCCTCTTTTTCCCCGCATGAAGCAGTTCATCGCAATCTCGGCCATCGGCGACGATCGCATCGGCCTCGTGCACGACCTGTCGAAGGTCGTGGCCGACTGCGGCGGCAGCATCAGCGAGAGCCGCATGACGGCGCTCGGCTCGGACTTCGCGATGCTGCTTCTCGTCGCGGGCAACTGGCACTCGATCGCGCGCATCGAGACCGAGCTCGGCAAGCTCGGCGAGTCAACCGGCGTCACGATCCAGGTGCGCCGCACGACGGAGCGCGCCGCGCGCGAGGACCTCATCCCCTACTCGGTCGACGTCGTGTGCATCGACCAGTCCGGCATCGTCTCGGGACTTTCCGGGTTCTTCGCCGCGCGCGGCATCGACATCGGCGAGCTCTCGACGCGCAGCTACGCGGCCGCGCACACGGGAGCGCAGATGTTCTCGGTGTACATGGTCGTCAACGTGCCGTCGCGCATCCACGTCGGCGCGCTGCGCGAGGAGTTCATGGATTTCTGCGACCAGATGAATCTCGACGCGATCCTCGAGCCGGTGAAGAACTGAGCCGTGGCCGCGGGCAAGCCTGGCGCGAAGGCGCCGAAGTTCACCGTCCCGACGACCGCGGGCGCGTTCCGCCTCGGCGACCAGGGCGCCGAGAAGCTGGTCGTCTACTTCTACCCGCGCGACAACACGCCGGGCTGCACGCTCGAGGGCAGCGACTTCCGGGACCTGGCGCCGGAATTCCGCCGCGCGCGGACGCGGATCCTCGGAATCTCGACCGACACGCTCGAGTCGCACCGGAAATTCAGGGAGAAGATGAAGTTCCCGTTCGAGCTCGGTTCCGACGAGGACCACGCGGTCGCATCGCAGTTCGGCGTCTGGAAGCAGAAAAACATGTACGGCCGCAAGCTGATGGGCATCGAGCGCAGCACGTTCCTGATCGACGCCTCGGGCGCGCTGCGCCGCGAGTGGCGCAAGGTACGGGTCAAGGGGCACGCGGCCGAGGTGCTCGAAGCCGCGAGAGAAATCTGAGCCGATGCTGAAGAACCGGCCCGCCAAGGGCGCCCGCCGCGCGTTCGTGCTCGACACCAACGTGCTGATGCACGACCCCGCCGCCGTGTTCCGCTTCGAGGAACACGACATCTACCTGCCGATGGGCGTGCTCGAGGAGCTCGACGCCGGCAAGAAAGGCCTCTCCGAGTCCGCGCGGAACGTGCGCCAGGTCAGCCGCTTCCTCGATGAGCTGATGGCGAACGCGACCAAGGAGGAGATCGACCGCGGGCTCGAGCTCCCGTCGGGGCGCTCGGGCAACCACGGCAAGAAGCCCTCGACGGGCCGGCTCTACTTCCAGACGAAGCGGCTCGCGGCCGGGCTGCCGGACACGCTGCCTGGCCACGGCCACGGCATCGACAACGCGCTGCTGGGCTACACGCTCGCCTTGCAGATGGAGCTGCCGTCGACGCGCGTGACGCTCGTCTCGAAGGACATCAACCTCCGCATCAAGGCAGCGATCCTCGGCGTGCACGCGGAGGACTACTTCAACGACCGCACCATCGAGGACGCGGACCTGCTGTTCACGGGCGTCACCGCGCTGCCGGAGAATTTCTGGGAGACGCATGGGAGCAACGTCGAGTCCTGGCACGAGCAGGCGCGCACCTACTACCGCGTGCGCGGGCCGCTCGTGAACGGATGGCACCCGAACCAGTTCCTGTACGACCCGAAGGACGACGCCTTCGAGGCGATCGTGCGCTCCATCGAGGGCGAGGTCGCGACGCTCGAGGTCACGCAGGACTTCCGCAGCGAGCGCCACGCCGTCTGGGGAATCACCGCGCGCAACCGCGAGCAGAACCTCGCGCTCAACCTGCTGCTTGACCCCGACATCGACTTCGTCACGATCCTCGGCCCCGCCGGCACCGGCAAGACGCTCCTGACGCTCGCCGCGGGCCTCGCGCAGACCCTCGACACCAACCGCTTCAGCGAGATCATCATGACCCGCGTGACGATCCCGCTTGGCGAGGACATCGGCTTCCTGCCCGGCACCGAGGAGGAGAAGATGGAGCCCTGGATGGGCGCGCTGATGGACAACCTCGAGGTGCTGACGCAGGGCCAGGAGGGGGGCAGCTGGGGCCGCGCCGCGACGCAGGACCTGCTGCGCCACCGCATCAAGATCCGCTCGCTCAACTTCATGCGCGGGCGCACATTCCTGAACCGCTACCTGATCCTCGACGAGGCGCAGAACCTCACTTCGAAGCAGATGAAGGCGCTCGTCACGCGCGCGGGCCCGGGCACCAAGCTCGTGTGCCTCGGCAACATCGCGCAGATCGACACGCCCTACCTGACCGAGACCACCTCGGGCCTCACCTACGTCGTCAACCGCTTCCGCGGCTGGCCGCACGCCGGCCACGTGACGCTGGTACGCGGCGAGCGCTCGCGGCTCGCCGACTTTGCGTCCGAGGCGCTCTGAGCGGGGAGCGCCGAACCATGCCGGCGGTGCGCGGTCGAAGCGGGAATTCCGGCTGGAAATCACGCATGCGCGCCTGGCCCGTCATCCTGATGCTGCAGTTCGCCGCGGCCCTCCCCGCGGCCGCGCAGACGACCGGGAGCGAGCTGCCCGACATCGGCAACCCCGCGAACACCGCGCTCTCGCTCGAGGACGAGTACAAGATCGGGCTGATGATCGTCCGCAGCATGCGCGACGCGGGCCAGATCGTCGAGGATCCCGAGATCAACGAGTACCTGCAGTCGCTCGGCATGCGGCTGTCCAGCCAGGCGCACGAGGGCGCGCACCGCTTCACCTTCTTCGCCGTCCGCGACCCGGCCATCAACGCCTTCGCGCTCCCCGGCGGCTTCATCGGGGTCAACGCGGGCCTCGTGACCGCGACGAAGAGCGAGGCGGAGCTCGCGGGCGTCATCGCGCACGAGATCGCGCACGTCACGCAGCGCCACATCGCGCGATCGATCCAGAACGCGGGCCGTGCGAACTTGGCCTCGCTCGCCGGAATGCTGGCGGCGATCCTGATCGGCGCGACGGCCGGCGTGCCCAGCGACGCCGTGCTGGGCGGCGTCACGGCGGCCCAGGGGCTCGCAGCGCAGAACCAGATCAACTTCACGCGCGCGAACGAGGCCGAGGCCGACCGCGTCGGCATCGGCATCCTCGCCTCCGCGGGCTTCGACCCGGTCGCCATGCCGGATTTCTTCAACACGATGCAGCAGCGCTCGGGCGGCGCGGGCCACAACATCCCGGACCTCCTCCGCACCCACCCGGTCACGAGCGAGCGCATCGCCGAGACCCGCGACCGCGCGAGCCACATGGCGCGGCCGCGAAACCCCGACAGCACGAGCTACGCGCTGATCCGCGACCGGCTACAGCTCGAGGTGCTCTCGGACGAAGTGCAGCCGCGCGACCTGTTCGCGACCGCGAAAAGCGCGGATTACCCCTCCACCGACGCCGAGCAGTACGGCCGCGCCCTCGCCCTCATGCGCGCCAACGCGCCCGAGGAGGCGATTCCCGCGCTGCAGTCGCTGCGCGACCGGCGGCCGGACGTGATGCTCTACCACACGGCACTCGGGCAGGCCCAGCTTGCCGCAGGACGCGTCGACGCGTCCCGGACCACGCTCGAGAACGCGATGAGGCTCTTTCCGCGCAACGTACCCGTGACGCTGCGTTACGCGGAGACGCTCATGCGCGCGGGCGACGCGAAGCGCGCGCACGTCGTACTGCTCGACCTGTTCAACAACGTCCCGCCGACTGCGGAGCAGGTACGCTTCACGGCGCTCGCTGCGAATGCCGCGGGCGACGTCGCGGACTCCTACTACTACATGTCGGAGTACCACGTCATCAGCGGGAACCTCACGCTTGCGATCGACCAGCTCCGCCTCGCGCAGGCCGTGCCCGGCATCAACACCGTCCAGCGCCAGCGCTTCGATGCTCGCATCCAGGAGCTCCAGGAATACCTGCCGAAGGGCAAGCGCGCGCGCGAGGTCGCAGAGCCGCAGGGCGGCGGAACGGGGCCCGAGGGCGGCTCCGGGCCCGGTGGCGGCTAGAATCGCGGCTTGCTACTGAAGCCAGGGAATCGCCGATGACCCGCCTGATCCGCGCCGCCGCGGGCGCCGTCGCCCTCGTCCTGCTCACCGGATGCGCGACCACGAACATGGGCACGCCGGGCGACCCGCTCGAGCGCATGAACCGCGCCACCTACAGGTTCAACAACTCGGTGGACAAGGCCGTTCTGCGGCCCGTCGCGCGGGGCTATCGCGAACACGTCCCTGAGGTCGTGCAGCGTGGCATCGACAACTTCCTCGAGAACCTGGCGTACACGACGACGATCGTCAACGACCTCCTGCAGCTCAAGATCAAGGACACGCTCACGGACATCGGCCGGTTCACGGTCAACTCGACGCTCGGGATCGGCGGGATCCTCGATCCGGCCACGCACTTCGGCATCCCGAAAAACGACGAGGACTTCGGGCAGACGCTCGGGCGCTGGGGCGTGCCGGCCGGCCCATTTGTGGTGATTCCATTCCTGGGGCCTTCGAGCCTGCGGGATGCGCCATCCCTGTATGTGGATACGCAGACTGACTTCCGCTTCGCCCTCGATATCGACTCCACCACGAAATGGGCGCTCGCGGGCATCTCGCTCGTCAATCGGCGCGCGGAACTCCTGCCCTACGACGTTTCATTCGACTCCGCCTACGACCGCTACGCGCTCATCCGGAACGCCTGGCTGCAGCGCCGCGAATACCAGGTGAAGGACGGCGAGGTCGTGGAAGAGCCGATCGAGGACCCGGACAGCCTGGAACCGCTCGAGGACCCGGCGCCGGAGGAAGACGCCAAGAAATATGGCGCTCCGCCGCCGGATGCGCCGATGCCCGAAGCGCAGGCACCTGAGGCGCAGAAGCCGGCGGAACCGGAACCCGAGGCGCCGCCGGCGGAACCGCCGCCAGCCGATCAGCCTCGGCCTGGCGGCGAGATCAGTTCGGCGACGTCGCTGATCCCTGCGAGCGAGGCAATCGCGGACGGGACGTTCCGGTAGCGCAGAGAGCGGCCCGCCGCTCCCGCCGCGACCGACCATTCGAGCAGCAGCGCGAGTCCCGCGCTGTCGGCGCGCGTGACGCGCGCGAGGTCGACCTCGGCTTGCTGCAGTCCGCCGAACGCGGCATCGCCCTCTGCGAGCAGGCGCGCGGCATCGTCGAAGCCGATCTCGCCCGAGAGCTCGAAGCGGCCGTCGCCCGCCGCCGCGAGGCGGCCCACGGCCTCAGCCGGCTTTCGGCGGCGCGCCACTCTGGTTCTCTTTCTCGAGCCGCTCGATCAGCGCCGGCAGCCCGGTCTGGTCGATCTCGGCGCCGACGTCGTTGCGGAAATTGCGCACGTACGAGATGCCCTCGATCGTCACGTCCCAGGCCTTCCAGCCATCGGGCGTCGCGCGCAGCGTGTAGTTGACCGGCACGACCGTGCCGTTGCTGCGCTTGACCTGGGTGCGCACAGTCGCTTGTCCCGTGGACAGGTCGCCGCGGAACGGAAGGACCTGCATGCGGTCGGCGGTGAACTCCGCGAGAGCGGAACCGTAATTACGGAGCAGCGACTGGTAGAACGCGGCGATGAAGCGCTTGCGCTGCTCTTCCGTCGCGGTGCGCCAGTTCTTGCCGAGCACGAGGCGCGCGGAGTAGTCCGTGTCGAAATGCGGCAGCAGGATCTCGTCCACCAGCTTGCGGACGCGCGCGGGGTCCTTCTTCGCGAGGGCGCGGTCCGCATCGAGCGCTTCAAGGAGCTTGCGCGCGGTCGTCTCGATGAGCTCCTGGGGCGACGGTCCCGGCACTGCCTCGGCGGCATAGGCGGCCGCCGCGAAGGCGGCCGGTATGGCGAGCGCTGCGACGAGGATCGCGAGTCTTCGCGTCATGGCTTGGATCCCTGGGCGGTTCCTTCCGCCGGCTGTTGTTCCGCGGCCTTCGAGAACAGGAACTTGCTGATCAGGTTCTCGAGCACGATGGCCGACTGCGTGAACTGTATTCGATCACCGTCCTTGAAAAAGGTTTCCGAGCTGCCGGGGCCGACGCCGACGTACTGGCCGCCCAGCAGGCCCGCGGTGAGGATGCTCGCGTCGCTGTCGTCCGGGATCTTGTCGTACTGTGGCTCGATGCGCAGCACCACGCGCGCGCGGTACTCGCTGAAGTCGTAGGCGATCGACTCGACTCGCCCGATCGTGACGCCCGACATCGACACTGGGGCGCCCGGCTTGAGACCTCCCACCTGCTCGAAGGATGCGGTGAGCCGGTAGCCGCCCTCGCCGAGGCCGAACTCGCGGCTCGTGATCTGCGTCACCAGGAAGAAAAGTGCCGCGAACCCGAGCAGCACGAAGAGCCCGGTCCCGAGTTCGATTGCCCGCGTCTGGCGCATGTCAGCTCCTTAAAGCATCACGGCGGTCAGCACGTAGTCGAGGAGCAGCACGCTGACCGATGAGATCACGACCGTCCGCGTCGTCGCCCGGCCGACGCCCTCCGCCGTGGGGACGGAATGATAGCCCTCGTAAACGGCGACCAGGCTGCAGGAAAGGCCGAACACAACGCTCTTCAGCACGCCTTCCATCACGTCATGGAGCTCGACCGCCGCGCGCATCTGCGACCAGAACTGCCCCTGGTCCACGCCCATCAGCTGCACGCCGACGAGCTGCGCACCGTAGAGGCCGATCATGCTGAAGATCGCGGCAAGCAGCGGCATCGCGATCACTCCGCCGAGGAAGCGGGGCATCACGACGCGGCGCACCGGGTCGACCGCCATCATCTCGATCGCGGCGATCTGGTCGGTCGCGCGCATCAGTCCGAGCTCCGAGGCGAGCGCCGTGCCCGCGCGTCCCGCAAACAGGAGCGCCGCGACCACCGGTCCGAGCTCCTTGAAGAGGCCGAGCGCTGCGGCGGTGCCGAGCGACTCCTCCGAGCCGAAGCGCTCGAGCAGGTCGAAGCCCTGCAGGCCGAGCACCATGCCAACGAAGAGTCCCGACAGCATGATGATGACGAGCGACAATGCGCCGGCGTTGAACACCTGCTCGACCACCAGGCGGAATCGGAGCAGCGCGCGCGGGGCCTCGGCCGCGACCCGCGCGGCAAAGAGCGCGTAGCGGCCGAGCGCGAGCAGCGTCTCCTGGACGCTCTCGCCGAGCTCGCGGACGATCGCGGATGCCATTCAGCGCTCCCGGAGGACCTGCTCCGCATAGGCGGGAGCGGGATAGTCGAACGCAACCGGGCCGTCCGGCAGCCCGTGCATGAACTGCCGCACGTCTTCGTGCTTGCTGCCCGCTACCTCGGCAGGCGGACCGCTCGCGATGATGCGCCCCGCGGACAGCAGGTGGCAGCAGTCCGCGACCGCGGTGATCTCGCGCACGTCGTGCGAGACGACGATGCTGGTAACGCCAAGCGTGTCGTTGAGCCGGCGGATCAGGCGAAGGACGACGCCCAGCGAGATCGGGTCGAGACCGACGAAGGGCTCATCGTAGATGAGCAGCTCCGGGTCCATGACGATCGCACGTGCGAGCGCGACCCGCCGCGCCATCCCGCCCGAGAGCTCCGCCGGCATCAGGCGTGCCGCGCCGCGAAGGCCCACCGCCTGCAGCTTGGTCAGCACGAGATGTCGCACGAGCCGCTCCGGCAGCCGCGCGTGCTCCCGGAGCGGAAACGCAATGTTCTCGTAGACGTCGAAGTCGGTGAGCAGCGCGCCGTTCTGGAACAGCATGCCCATGCGCCGGCGCATCCGGTAGAGCTCGCGGCGCCCGAGCTTCGCCACGTCTTGCCCGTCGAACTCGACCGTCCCACGTTCCGGGCGCGCCTGGCCGGTGATGAGGCGCAGCAGCGTCGTCTTGCCGCTGCCGCTCGGGCCCATGACGGCGGTGACGGCGCCGCGCGGGAAGTCGAGGTCGACGCCAGCGAAGATCTCGCGACCGCCCGCGCGGTAGTGCAGTCCGCGCACGCGGACGATCGCGTCGGAACCGCGGCTGTGTCCGGGAGCCAAGCGGCGGCCGGCGCAGCGGCCCTCAGGCCGCGGCCTGCTCCATGGCCGCTTCGTAGCTGCCGTCGCGCGCGAGCCCATTGAGCTTCGCGCGTCGCGCGAAAGCCTTCTGGCCCGCGGCGAAATTGGCGGACTTCCCCTTCCAGGCGTCGAGCGCGCTCTGCTGCAGTGCGCGGCCGTAGCTGAAGCTCAGCTGCCACGGCAGGTCGCGCGCGCGATTCATCAGCGAGAGGTGGAGCGTCGCATCGGCCTCGCTCTGGCCGCCCGACAGGAACGCGATCCCCGGCACGGCTGCGGGCACGCGCCGGCGCAGGCACCGCACGGTCGCGTCCGCGACCTGCTGGGGCCTCGCCTGCTGCGCGCATTTCTTGCCGGCGATCACCATGTTCGGCTTCAGCACCATGCCTTCGAGCCGGATCCGGTGGCGGAACAAGGCGTCGAAGACCGTCTCGAGCGTCGCATCGGTGACCTCCTCGCAGCGGTCGATCGTGTGGTCGCCGTCCATGAGGACTTCGGGCTCGACAATGGGAACGATCGAGGCCTCCTGGCACAGCGCCGCGTAGCGCGCGAGCGCCTCCGCGTTCGCCGCGATGCAGTTCGCCGTCGGGATGCCCGCGCCGATGTCGATGACCGCCCGCCACTTCGCGAAGCGCGCCCCGAGGCCGCGATATTCGGCGAGCCGCTCGCGCAGCCCGTCGAGGCCCTCGGTCACCGTCTCGCCTGGAAAGCCGGCCAGCGCCTTGGCGCCCGCGTCCACCTTGATGCCCGGCAGGATGCCGCGCGCGGCCAGCACCTGCGGGAAGGGTTTCCCGTCGGCCGCCTGCTGGCGGATCGTTTCGTCGTAGAGGATGACGCCCGAGATGTACTTCTCGGCGTCGGCGGCGGTGAACAGGAGCTCGCGGTAGGCGCGGCGGGACTCGGACGTGGATTCGAGGCTGATCTTGTCGAAACGCTTCTTGATTGTCCCGGTCGACTCGTCGGCCGCGAGAATGCCCTTGCCGCGTGCCACCATCGCGGCGGCGTTCTTGTCCAGTTCCTGGATGTCCATCTGCTCGAGGCCCTCCGATTGACGGGCGCGAAGGATACCAGAGCGCCCCAGCCCCCTACCGTTGGAGCAGTAATAGTACTAAAATTGTACTGTTTATTCACGGACCGGCGGAGGGCCATCCATGCTGCGCATCAGCCGCCTGACGGACTATGCGACGTTGATCCTGGCGACGCTCGGGGGCGGCACCCTCGCGAGCGCCGCCGAGATCGCTGAGCGCACACACATCGGCTTGCCGACCGTGAGCAAGCTCCTCAAGGAATTGCAGCATGCCGGCCTCGTGAGCTCGGTGCGTGGCGCGCACGGCGGTTACCAGCTCACTCGGCCCGCCGCATCGATCAACGCCGCCGAGATCATCGACGCGGTCGAGGGCCCGGTCGCCCTGACGGAGTGCGCGACTGGCGCCGGCCATTGCGGCATCGAGGCGACCTGCCTCGTAGGACATGGATGGCAACGCATCAGCCGCGCCATCCGCCGCGCCCTCCTTGACGTAAGCCTCGAGGAGTTGGCGCGTCGCGACGGGCCGCTCAAGGCCCCTGACCTCTCGCGGATCGCCGGTCCGGCGAGCACGCCGGCGCGAGGCTGAGGACGCCGTGTCCGCCAAGCAACCCGAGCTCGAGACCCTGGTCGGCCGCAAGTATCGTCACGGCTTCGTGACGGACATCGCGAGCGACACGGTCCCGCCCGGCCTCGACGAGGACGTGATCCGGCTTATCTCCGCAAAGAAGGGCGAGCCCGCTTTCATGCTCGACTGGCGCCTCAAGGCCTACCGGCGCTGGATGAAAATGGCACTGCCGACCTGGGCGCACGTGCATTACCCGCCCATCGACTTTCAGGCGATCTCCTACTACTCGGCGCCGAAACAGCGCAAGGACGGGCCGAAGTCGCTCGCCGAGGTCGACCCGAAGCTTCTCGAGACCTACGACAAGCTCGGCATCCCGCTGCACGAGCGCGCGAAGTTAGCCGGCGTCGCGGTGGACGCCGTGTTCGACAGCGTCTCGGTCGCGACCACGTTCAAGGAACGGCTCACCGAGGCCGGCGTGATCTTCTGTCCTTTCTCGGAAGCCGTCCAGAAACATCCGGAGCTCGTCGAGAAATACCTCGGCAGCGTCGTCCCGATCGGCGACAACTTCTACGCGGCGCTCAATTCGGCGGTCTTCACGGACGGGTCGTTCGTCTACGTGCCCAAGGGCGTGCGCTGCCCGATGGAGCTCTCGACCTACTTCCGGATCAACGCGGCGAAGACCGGGCAGTTCGAGCGCACGCTCATCGTCGCGGACGACGGCGCCCACGTTTCCTACCTCGAGGGTTGTACCGCGCCCGCGCGCGACGAGAACCAGCTCCATGCCGCGGTCGTCGAGCTGGTCGCGCTCGAGGGGGCCGAAATCAAGTACTCCACGGTCCAGAACTGGTATCCGGGGGACGAGAACGGCGTCGGCGGCATCTACAATTTCGTCACGAAGCGCGGCGATTGCCGCGGCCGCCGCTCGAAGATCTCCTGGACCCAGGTCGAGACCGGCTCCGCGATCACCTGGAAATACCCGAGCTGCATCCTGCGCGGCGACGGCTCCGTGGGCGAGTTCTATTCCGTCGCCCTCGCGAACCACCTTCAACAGGCGGACACCGGCACGAAGATGATCCACATGGGGAAGAACACCCGCTCGACGATCGTCTCGAAGGGCATCTCGGCCGGTCGCGGCCAGAATGCGTATCGCGGCCTCGTCAAGGTACTGCCTGGCGCGGATGGCGCGCGCAACCACACGCAGTGCGATTCGCTGCTTATGGGGCCGCAATGCGGTGCGCACACGTTCCCATACATCGAGGTCAGGAACCCGACGGCCGTCGTCGAGCACGAGGCGACGACGTCGAAGATCTCGGACGACCAGCTGTTCTACTGCTTGCAGCGCGGCATCTCGGCCGAGGACGCGGTCAACATGATCGTCAACGGCTTCTGCCGGCAGGTGTTCCGCGAGCTGCCGATGGAATTCGCGGTCGAGGCGCAGAACCTGCTCGCGGTGAGCCTCGAGGGAGCGGTGGGATGAGCGAAAGCGGCCAGTTGATCCTCGACGTGCGCGACCTTCGCGTGAAGGCCGGCGATCGGCTCATCCTGGAAGGCATTTCGCTGGCCGTGCGCGCCGGCGAGGTGCACGCGATCATGGGTCCGAACGGTTCCGGCAAGAGCACGCTGACCGGAGTGCTCGCCGGCCGGCCGGGATTCGAGGTGGTCTCGGGAAGCGCCGCCTACCTCGGGCGCGACCTCCTCGGGATGGCGCCGGAAGAGCGCGCGCGCGAGGGGTTGTTCCTCGCCTTCCAGTACCCGGTCGAGATTCCGGGCGTGAACAACGTCTACCTGCTCAAGGCGGCGCTGAACGCGCAGCGCAAGCACCGCGGTCTGCCGGAACTCGACGCGTTCGAATTCCTCGGCCTCGTGAAGGCGAAGCTCGCGGCGATGCGCATGGACGATGCGCTGCTCAACCGCGGCGTCAACGAGGGTTTCTCGGGTGGCGAGAAGAAGCGCAACGAGATCCTGCAGATGAGCCTGCTCGAGCCGACGCTGGCGCTCCTCGACGAGACCGACTCGGGCCTCGACATCGACGCGCTCAAGGTCGTGGCCGAAGGCGTCAATGCGATGCGGGCACCGGGCCGCGCGATGGTGCTCGTCACGCATTACCAGCGGCTGCTCGATCACGTCGTGCCGGACCAGGTGCACGTGCTCGCCGGCGGCCGCATCGTCAAGAGCGGCGGCCGCGAGCTCGCGCTCGAGCTCGAGCGCCGCGGCTACGACTGGCTGCGCGCGGGGACGGCGGCCGCATGAACGCCGCAGCACCCATCGAACGGATCGCCGCCCTGCACGCGCGCCTCGCGCCGTCGCTCGGGGGCGGCCCGACCTGGGCGCGCCGGCGCGGCGAGGCGCTCGGGACGCTCCTCGCCCGCGGCCTGCCCGACCGGCGCGACGAGAACTGGAAATACCTCGACCATGCTCTCCTTGCGGAGTACCCGTTCGACGCCGCACCGCGCGCTCCGGCGGACGCTGCCCGTCTCGCGCCTCTCCTGCTGCCGCTCGAAGGCGCCCGACGCATCGTGCTCGCCGACGGCCGCTTCGACGCGGCGCTCTCCTCGAACCTTGCCGCCTCGGGGCTGGAAGTCGCCGACCTCGGTCGCCTCCTCGAGCGCGATCCCGAGGCTGCCTTGAACCTGCTGCGCGCGCCGGGCACGGGTGCGGATGACCGCTATGCCCTTCTGGCCGACGCCTTCGCCTCAGGCGGCGTGCTCCTTCGCATCGCGGCAGGACGCCAGCTCGAGGAGCCGCTCTACCTCGTGCATCTCGCCACGGCCGCCGAACCCGCCGTCCACCAGACGCGCGTCGTCATCGAGGCAGGCGCGAATGCGCGCTGCACGCTCGTCGAGCATTTCGTGGCTGCCGGGGAAGCCGCCGTACTCGGAAATCTGGCGGCGGACATCGCGCTGGCCGAGGGTGCAGTCGTCTCTCACGTGCGCCTGCATCGGCACTCGGCCACCGCCGCCCAGGTCGAGACCTGGACCGCGCGACTCGCCGCGAAGAGCCGCTACGAGCAGCACCTGTTGGCGCTCGGAGGCCGGCTGCTGCGATCGAACCTGAGTCTCACGCTCGATGGCGCGGGCAGCGCCTGCCGGCTCGACGGACTGTTCCTCGCCGATAGCGATCGCCAGGTCGATCTCCTGACGCAGGTCGCGCACGCGGGCGCGGCAACGGAGACGATGCAGGACTATCGCGGCATCGCGGCCGGTCGCGGCCGCGGCGGCTTCAACGGCCGCATCACGGTGCAGCCGACCGCGCGCGGCGCGAACGCGAGCCAGTCGAGCCGCAATCTCCTCCTGACCCCGCTCGCGGAGATCAACGCACGGCCGCAGCTCGAGATCCTGGTGGACGAGGTGCAGTGCCGCCACGGAGCGACGACGGGCACGCTCGACGCCGACCAGGTCTTCTACCTCGTCTCGCGCGGCCTCGATCCCGCGGCCGCGCGGGCGCTCCTCACGTACGCCTTCTGCCGGGACGTGATCGGGCGAGTGCCGGTCGCGGCCGTGCGGTCGGCCGCCGAGTCGCTGGTCGCGGCTTCCCTGCCGGGTCGGGACCTGATTCGGGGGCTCGCCTGATGGCCGCCGTTCGCGAGCCGCTTGCACCCCTCGACGTCGCGCGCATCCGCGCCGACTTTCCCGTGCTCTCGCGCCGCATCCACGGGCATCCCCTCGCCTACCTCGACAACGCGGCCTCCGCCCAGCAGCCCACGGCAGTGATCGATGCCGTCGCCGACTACGCGCGATGCCACCACGCCAACGTGCACCGCGGCGTGCACACCCTGTCCCAAGAGGCCACCGCGCTGTACGAGGGAGCGCGCGAAAAGGCGCGCCGTTTCGTCAATGGCGCCTCGCCCGCCGAAATCATCTTCGTGCGCGGCACCACCGAAGCGATCAACCTCGTCGCGCAATCGCACGGCCGCGCGCGACTCGCGCCCGGCGACGAGATCGTGGTTTCGGAGCTCGAGCACCACTCGAACATCGTGCCCTGGCAGCTGCTCGCCGCGCAGACCGGAGCGCGGCTTCGGGTCGCGCCGATCGACCGCCGCGGCGTCGTCGACTTCGATGCCTACCGCCGACTGCTGGGTCCGCGCACGCGGATCGTGGCGCTCGCGCACGTCTCGAACGCGCTCGGCACGGTGCTGCCGCTTCCCGACTTCATCGGCCCCGCCCGTGAGCGCGGGATCACGACGGTCATCGACGGCGCGCAGGCCGTCCCGCACCTGCCCGTCGACGTGCAGGCGCTCGGCTGCGACTTCTACGCGTTCTCTGCGCACAAGATGTACGGCCCGACCGGCATCGGGGTGCTCTATGCACGCGAGGCCGTGCTTGCGGCGATGCCGCCGTGGCAGGGCGGCGGCGACATGATCCTGACGGTCTCCTTCCAGGGCTCGACCTGGAACCACCTGCCGCACCGCTTCGAGGCCGGAACCCCCAACGTGGGCGGCGCCGTCGGCCTCGGCGCGGCGATCGACTACCTCGAGCGGATGGGCCGCGCACGCGTTGCCGCGCACGAGCAGGACCTCCTCGAGCATGCGACCGCGCGCCTCACCACGATCGACGGGCTGACCGTCGTCGGCACCGCACCGGTCAAGAGCAGCCTCGTCTCATTCGCAATCGAGGGCGTGCACCCGCACGACCTCGGCACGGTGCTCGACGCGCGCGGAATCGCCGTGCGCACCGGCCACCATTGCGCGATGCCGGTCATGGAGTTCTTCGGCGTGCCGGCGACGACGCGCGCTTCGTTCGCGCTCTACAACACCCGCGAGGAAGTCGATGTCCTGCACGACGGCCTCGTGGACGCAATACGGATGCTGCGCTGATGGACCTCAACGACCTGTACCGCGACGTGATCGTGGACCATAACCGGAGCCCAAGGAACCGGGGGCGCCTGCCGCAGGCTTCTCGCCACGCGCAAGGCGACAACCCGCTCTGCGGCGACCGGCTGCGCCTCGACGTGGACCTCGACGGCGACGTCGTCCGGGACCTGCGGTTCGAAGGGAGCGGCTGCGCGATCTCGACGGCGTCGGCCTCGCTGATGAGTGAAGCCGTCAAGGGCAGGACACGCACCGAGGTCGCGGCGCTGTTCGACGCCGTGCACGCCATGCTGACCGGGGGCGGCGGCGATGCCGCGCGCCTCGGCAAGCTCGCAGCGCTCGCGGGTGTCGCCGAGTTTCCTGCGCGCGTCAAGTGCGCGAGCCTCTGCTGGCATACGCTGAACGCCGCGCTTGCCGGCAGCGCGCAGCCGGTGACGACCGAATGAGTGTGCGGCGGCCCGGACACGAGCCGATCGTCGTCAACCGCGACGTGCGGGCGGTGATCGTGCCGGCAGGCGTCGAGGTCAAGCTGAAAACCGGGACGGTCGGCTACATCACGCAGGCGCTCGGCGGCAGTTATACGGTTTACGTCGAGGGGAACCTGTTCCGCATCGCTGGCGTCGACGGTGACGCGATCGGGAAGGACTCCATCGAGCCGCCGGCACTGCCGGCCGGAGCCTCCGACGAGGACGTCGGCCGCGTCGTGTGGGACCAGCTGCGCACCTGCTTCGACCCGGAGATCCCGATCAATGTCGTCGACCTCGGGCTCGTCTACGACTGCGGCGTCACCCCGAATGCCGACGGCACCCGCGACGTCTCCGTCAAGATGACGCTCACCGCGCCTGGATGCGGCATGGGCGAAGTCCTGGTCGCCGATGTCCGCGACAAGCTGAAGCTGATTCCGACGATCCGCAACGCCGACGTCGAGCTGGTGTTCGACCCGCCGTGGAACCAGTCGATGATGTCGGAGGCCGCCCGGCTTCAGACCGGGATGATGTGACGCGAGCATCCGGCGGGCCGGTTTCGGGACCGCCGGATGCTCGCGTCAGCTCTCCCCGAGCGAAAGCAGCGTCGCGTTGCCGCCTACGGCGGACGTGTTGGTGGTGACGGTCTGCTCGGTCGCGAAGCGTGGCAGGTAGTGCGGGCCGCCGGCCTTCGGGCCGGTGCCCGACAACCCGCAGCCGCCGAACGGCTGGACGCCGACGACGGCGCCGATCATGTTGCGGTTCACGTACACGTTGCCGACGCGCGCGCGCGCCGCGACGCGCCGCGCGAGGCCGTCGATGCGCGTGTGAACGCCGAGCGTGAGCCCGTAGCCGGTCGCGTTGATCCGGTCCACGACCTCGTCGATCCGCGAGCCCTTGAAGCGGACGACGTGCAACACCGGGCCGAAGACCTCGCGCGTGAGGCGCTCGATGCCGTCGATCTCGACGGCCAGCGGCGCGAACCAGTGGCCGCGCGGGAGTCCGGCGGGCAGCCGCGCGCGGTGATGCCAGTCGCTGCCCTGGACGATGGCCCTGGAGTGCGCCTCGAGCGTCGTCTGCGCATCCGCGTCGATGGCCGGCCCCACGTCGCTCGAGAGGAGCGCGGGGTCTCCGATCGCCAGCGTGTCCATGACCCCGCCGAGGAGCTCCAGCACGCGCGGTGCGATGTCCTCCTGCACGAACAGGACACGCAGCGCCGAGCAGCGCTGCCCGACCGAGTTGAACGCGGAAGTGACGGCGTCGCTCACGACCTGCTCCGGCAGCGCGGAGCTGTCGACGAGCATGACGTTCTGGCCGCCCGTCTCCGCGATCAGCGCAGGCAGCGCCCCCTCGCGCGCCGCGAGGGACCGGTTGATGAGCTGCGCCGTCTCGGTGGAGCCCGTGAAGGCGACCCCGGCGATGCGCGGGTCACCGGTGAGCACCGGCCCGATGCGCGAGCCGCGGCCCGGAACGAAGTGCAGGACCTCGCCCGGTACTCCGCTCGCGTGCAGGAGGCGCACCATCGCCGCCGCGACGAGCGGCGTCTGCTCGGCGGGCTTCGCGATGACGCAGTTGCCCGCCGCGAGCGCCGCGGTCACCTGGCCGGTGAAGATCGCGAGCGGGAAATTCCAGGGACTGATGCAGGCGAACACGCCGCGGCCGCGCAGCGAGAGCCGGTTCGACTCCCCCGTCGGTCCGGGCAGCGCGAGCGGCCGGCCGAACGACTCCTCCGCGCGCGCCGCATAGTAGCGCAGGAAGTCGATGGCTTCGCGCACCTCTGCGATCGAGTCCGGCACCGTCTTGCCGGCCTCCGCCACGCAGATCGCGACGAAGCGCGCGGTCTCGCGCTCGAGGCGGTCGGCCGCGTCGCGCAGCATGCGCGCGCGCGCCGCGGCGGGCACGCGGTCCCAGTCCGGCTGCGCGGCCGACGCCATCTCGACCGCGCGCGCGGCGAGCCGCGCATCCGCATCGGCCGCTTCCCCGATCACGCGGCCGAGGTCCGCGGGCGAGCGGCACTCGCGGCGCTCACCGTCCATTTCCTCGCCGCCGATGATTGGCCGCGAGACGAGCGGTGCGGCGAATGTCGAGCTGCATGCTGCCGCGAGGTGGCGCTGCTCCGCGCCGTCGGCGAGGTTGACGCCCGCCGAGTTCGCGCGCTCGGCGCCGAACAGGCCGCGCGGCAACGCGATGCGCGCATGCGGGCCGCTGCCCGCGCGCTCGACGTCCGCGACCGGGTCGCCGACGACTTCGTCGACCGGCAGCGACTCGTCGACGATGCGGTTCACGAAGGAGGTGTTGGCACCATTCTCGAGCAGGCGCCGCACCAGGTACGGCAGCAGCTCCTCGTGCGAGCCGACCGGCGCATAGACGCGGCACGGCAGCGCGCGCCCGGCCGGGTCGGTGAGTTCGGCGTAAAGCTCCTCGCCCATGCCGTGCAGGCGCTGGAACTCGAACTCTCGACTGCTCGTCCGCGCGAGGTGGACGATCGAGGCGGCGGTGTGGGCATTGTGCGTCGCGAACTGCGGGTACACGCGCCGCGTGCCGTCGAACAGGATACGGGCGCAGGCGAGGTAAGCGACGTCCGTGTTGGCCTTGCGCGTGTAGACGGGATAGCCCGGCAGTCCGCGCTCCTGCGCTCGCTTGATCTCGCTGTCCCAGTACGCGCCCTTGACCAGCCGCAGGTTCAGCGTCCGGCCGGCCGCGTCGGCACGCCGCTGCAGGTAGCGGATCACGTCCGGAGTGCGCTTGGAGTACGCCTGCACGGCGAGGCCGAGCCCGTCCCATCCGGCGAGCCCGGGCGCTTCGAGCAGCCGGTCGATCAGGCGGATCTGCAGCTCGAGCCGGTCCGCCTCTTCCGCATCGACGGTGAGCGCAATGCCCGCGGACCTGGCCACCTGGGCGAGCGATTCGAGGCGCGGGCCCAGCTCAGCGATGACGTCGCGCTGGTGCCCATATTCGTAGCGCGGATGCAAAGCCGAGAGCTTCACTGAAACCGACGGCCAGCTGGCGGGCATGCTCCCCGGTTTTACGGAGCCGCCGACGGCCTCGATCGCGGCCCGGTATGAGTCCAGGTAGCGCGCCGCATCCGCCTCCGTGAGCGCCGACTCGCCCAGCATGTCGTAGGTGTGCCGGTAGCGGGCGCCCTCATCCGAGGACGCGCGTGCGAGCGCCTCGCCGATGTCGCGCCCCATCACGAACTGCCGGCCCATGATGCGCATCGCCTGCCGGAATGCGGTGCGCACGACCGGCTCGCCGAGCCGCGCCACGAGGCGGCGCAGGAAGGTGGCCGGGTCGCGCACCTCGATCTCGGAGTCGCGCACCAGCTTGCCGGTCAGCATGAGCCCCCAGGTCGAGGCATTGACGAAGAGCGAATCCGCCTCGCCGAGGTAGTCCGACCACTGGCCGATCGCGATCTTGTCCGCGATCAGCCGGTCGGCGGTGTCGGCGTCCGGAATTCGCAGCAGTGCTTCGGCGAGGCACATGAGCACGACGCCTTCCTGCGAGGCGAGCCCGTACTGCTGGAGGAAGGACTCGATCCCGGTCTTGCCCTCCCGGCGCACGCGCGCTGCGACGACGAGGTCGACGGCATCGCGGTGAATCGCCTCGCGGTCCGCCGCCGGAAGCCGCGCGACCGCGAGCAGCTCCGAGACGACCGTTTTCTCGTCGGCGAGGAAGCGCGCGTTGATGGCCTGCCCGGCCGCCGACTCGAACTCGCCGTCATCGGCGCGAAGGAAGCGGGGTGCGCGGCCGTCGCTCATCGGGAGATTCCAGGCGCCGCCCGCCGCTTGGCGAGGTAGTCGGCGAGGATCTGGCCGTGGTCGAAGATGAGCGGCGGCGATGCGTCCGGGTCGGTGACGATCACCGCAGCGGCGTCGTCGCCCGCGACCGGGTTGCCGGACGCCGTCGCGACGTAAACGATGGCGACCGAGTGGCCGCGCGGGTCCCGCGCCGGATCGGAATAGACGCCGAGGATCTCGCGAAGCGTCACCTCGAGTCCGGTCTCCTCGCGCGCTTCGCGCATCGCGGCGTGCTCGACCGTCTCTCCGATGTCCACGAATCCGCCCGGCAATGCGTGCCCCGGCGGCGGATGGCCGCGGCGGATCACGACGATAGGCCGTCCCGGACGGTCCTCGAGCTCGATCACGAGGTCAACGGTGATCTCCGGCGTGCGCGGCCGCGGCATCAGCGGCCGCCCCCGGCTCCGCCCGCGAGGTAGGCGCTGATCAGGCGCCGGCCAAGGTACAGGAGCGGGATCAGCGCGATCGCCATGGCCATCTTGTAGCAGTAGTTGACGGTGCCGACCGCGAGGAAGAGCGGGACCGGCCAATGCTGCGGCCCGATCACGAAGGCGATGTAGAGCACGATGAAACTGTCGACGAGCTGCGAGACCGCGGTGGAACCAGTGGCGCGGAGCCACACGTAGCGCTCGCCGGTCACGGCGCGTATGCGCTGGAAAATCGCGACGTCGATGAGCTGGCCGACGAGGAAGGCCGTGACCGACCCTCCAATCGTCCACAGGCCCTGGCCGAAGATGTTTGCGAACGCGGCCTGCATGTCGGGCACGCCCCGCTCTGCGCCGACCGTCACCCACCACTTCGCCGGGACGAGGCCGATGGCGACGTAGGCGAACAGGAAGGCGTAGACGATGAACGCGACGGCGAGCCAGGAGATGAGGCGTACGCCGCGGACGCCGAAGTGCTCGTTGATGACGTCGGTCATGATGAAGACGACCGGCCAGAGCATCACGCCGGCGGTGAAGGACAGCGAGCCGCTCTGCCCGAACAGCCGCCAGTCGAAGGGCGAGACGCCGAGCGTGTCCTCGAGCGCGAAGATCTTCACGCCGACGAACTCGGCGATGATGGCGTTCGTGACGAAAAGGCCAGTGAGCGTGATGAAGAGCCGCGCCTCGCGCGAAGCGACGATCGCGGCGGCGGCGCCCGAAGGGCCCGCGCCCTCGCGGACGGGTTGGTGCACGGATGCCATGGTTTACCGGCGGCGATTATACGGGGCCGGCCATGCGCGGCCGGTATAATCCGCCGCTGGCGCGCTCAGGACGGACGCATGGACCAGGCCCTGCTCGATCGGCTCGAATCGCAGACGGCGGAGCTCGCACGGACGGGCCTCTTCAAGCGCGAGCGCGTCATCGCCTCGCCGCAGGATCCCGTCATCCGCCTCGAGGACGGACGTGAGGTCCTGAACTTCTGCGCCAACAACTACCTCGGCCTCGCGCACCATCCCGCGCTCGCGGCCGCGGCGCATGCGGCCCTCGACCGATACGGCTACGGCATGGCCTCGGTGAGATTCATCTGCGGAACGCAGACAGTGCACCGCGAGCTCGAGCGGCGGGTGTCCGCCTTCCTCGGCACCGAGGATACGATCCTCTATTCCTCCTGCTTCGATGCGAATGGCGGGCTCTTCGAGACGCTGACCGACGAGCAGGACGCGATCATCTCGGACGCGCTAAACCACGCGAGCATCATCGACGGCATCCGCCTGTCCAAGGCGCGGCGCCTGCGCTACGACAACGCAGACCTCGGCCAGCTCGAGTCGCGGCTCGTCGAGGCCAAGGACGCGCGCACGCGCCTCGTCGTCACCGACGGCGTGTTCTCGATGGATGGCGTGATCGCGCCGCTCAAGGGCATCTGCGAGCTCGCCGAGCGGCATCGCGCGACGGTCATCGTCGACGACTCGCACGCCACCGGCTTCATGGGCGCTGGCGGGCGCGGCACTCACGAGCACTGCGGCGTGATGGGACGCGTCGACGTCCTCACCGGCACGCTCGGCAAGGCGCTGGGCGGCGCGAGCGGCGGATACGTCTCCGGGCGCGGGCCGATCGTCGCCTGGCTGCGCCAGCGCTCGCGTCCCTATCTCTTCTCCAACACGATCGCGCCCGTCGTCGCCGCGACGACACTGGCGGTGCTCGACCTCCTCGAGTCGGACCCGTCGCCGCGCCGGCGCCTCGCCGAGAACGCGGCATGGTTCCGCGCGCGCCTCGCGGCCGCGGGCTTCCGGCTCGTGCCTGGCGAGCATCCGATCATTCCCGTGATGATCGGCGATGCTGCCCTCGCGGTGCGCATGGCCGACCGCCTGCTGGAGCTCGGCGTGTACGCGGTCGGTTTCTCCTACCCGGTCGTCCCGATGGGCAAGGCGCGCATCCGCACGCAGATGTGCGCCGCGCACACGCGGCCGATGCTCGAGAAGGCGGCGGACGCCTTCGCCCAGGCGGGCCGCGAGCTCGGCGTCACCAGCCAGTGAGGCAGCGATGAAGGCATTGATCAAGTCTCGGCGCGAACCCGGCATCTGGCTCGGCGAGTTGCCGACGCCGGAGCCCGGGCCGAACGACGTGCTGATCCGCATGCGCAAGACGGCGATCTGCGGCACGGACATCCACATCTGGCAGTGGGACGCCTGGGCGGAGCGCACGATCCCGGTGCCGATGCAGGTCGGCCACGAGTACTGCGGCGAGATCGTCGCGCTCGGGAGTGAAGTCCGCGGCCTCTCGATCGGCGACCGCGTCTCCGGCGAGGGCCACATCACCTGCGGCCACTGCCGCAACTGCCGCGCGGGCCGCAGGCACCTGTGCCGGAACACTCAGGGCGTCGGGGTCAACCGCCCGGGCTGCTTCGCGGAATACATGGTGCTGCCGGCCTCGAACGTGTTCCGCCTGCCCGTGGGCATCAGCGACGAGATCGCCTCGATCCTCGACCCGCTCGGCAACGCGACGCACGCGGCGCTCTCCTTCAACATGGTCGGGGAGGACGTCCTCATCACGGGCGCCGGCCCGATCGGCATCATGGCGGTCGCCATCTCCCGCTTCATCGGCGCGCGGCACGTCGTCATCACGGACGTCAACGACTACCGGCTCGACCTCGCGCGGCGAATGGGCGCGACGCGCGCGCTCAACGTCAGGAGCGCGAAGATCGACGACACGATGCGCGAGCTCGGCATGGAGGAAGGCTTCGACGTCGGTCTCGAGATGTCCGGGAACGCCTCGGCTTTCCGGGACATGCTGCGCGCAATGCATCACGGCGGCAGCGTCGCCCTCCTCGGCATCCCGCCGGCGGAAGTCGCCATCGACTGGAACCAGGTGATCTTCAAGGGCCTCGTCATCAAGGGCATCTACGGACGCGAGATGTTCGAGACCTGGTACAAGATGGCCGCGATGCTGCAGAGCGGGCTCGACGTCAGCGGCGTCATCACCCACCGCTTTGCCTTCAACGACTACAACAACGCGTTCGAGACGATGGGCGGCGGCCAGTCCGGCAAGGTGATCCTCGACTGGGCCGCGTAGGGGACTGTCACCTTTGCCGGCTTTGCGGCAGAGGTAACTGTCCCCTCCTCACTCGACGCGGCAGGCGCAGAGGTACACCGGCCGCCCCTCCGCAGCCAGCGCCAGCAGCGCCCGCGCGCGATCGAGCGCCTGACCGATGCCCGGCAGCGGACTTTGGTGGGGCGCGACCGCGTCGACGGCAAACGCCGCGGTCCGGCGGAGCGATAGCGCGAGCTCGTCACGCCAGGACAGATCCTGCTCCATCCAGCGCACGTCGTATCCGTCCTCGAGCTTGGCGAGCTTCGCCGCCTCGGAGATCGCCGCGTCGATGTTCCCGAGCTCGTCGACGATGCCGGCCGCCTTGGCGTCGGCCCCGGTCCACACGCGACCCTGCGCGAGGCTGTCGATCTCATCGGGCCGGCGCTTGCGCGCCTCGGCGACGTTCTCGACGAAGGTGCGGTACGCGTGCTCCACGGAGGCCTGCAGGATCTCCTTCGCCTCCGGGCCCAGTCCGCGGTCGAGGTCGGTCTGGCCCGCGAGCTTCGTAGTGCCGAAGCCGTCGTTCGTGACGCCGATCTTGTCGAGCGTCCGCTGGAACGTCGGGATCACGGCGAAGACGCCGATCGAGCCCGTGATGGTCGTCGGCGACGCGATGATCTTGTCGGCGTCCATCGCGATGTAATAGCCGCCCGAGGCCGCGACCGTGCTCATCGAGGCGACGACGGGCTTGCCGGACTTGCGCAGCGCCTCCACTTCGCGGCGGATCACCTCGGAGGCCATGATGCTGCCGCCCGGGCTGTCGATGCGGAGCACGACCGCGCCGATGTCGTCGTCCTCTCGCGCCTTCCGCAGCAGCTTCGCGAGCGAGTCGCCGCCGACGATGCCCGGCGAGTGCTCGCCGTCCAGGATCTCGCCGGAAGCGACGATGATGCCGACCGCCTTGCCGCCGTGCTCGCCCATCGCCTGCTCCGAGCGAACATACGGGAGGTAGCCTTCCCAGTCGACCGCCGAGAAGCCGGTCTCGTCGTCCTCGCCGGCGACGCCGGCGACGATCGCCTCGAACTCGTGGCGCGTCTTCAGCCCGTCGACCAGGCCGCGCGCAAGCGCGTACTGCGCGAGATCGCCGCCCGTCGCGCGCACGCCCTCGGCCGCCTCGTCGGCGTACGCCTGGATCAGCCCCGGCTCGAGCTTCCGCGCGGCGCCGACGTCCGTCTTGTAAGCGTCCCAGAGCGAGCCGATCCAGACCGCGGCATCCTCGCGGTCCTCGGGCGACATGCTGCTGCGCGTCCACTCCTCGGGCGCCGACTTGTAGCTGCCCGCCTTGAAGACATTCACGTCCACGGCGAGCTTGTCGAGCGTGTTGCGAAAGTAGGTCCGGTAGTAGCCGTACCCCTCGAGCAGGACGTAGCCCATCGGGTCGAGGTAGACCTCGTTCGCCTGCGACGCGAGGTAGTACTGTCGCTGGGAATAGGACTCGCCGTAGGCGTAGACCTTCTTGCCGCTTTCCCGGAACCAGCGGATCGACTGTGCGAGGTCCTGCATCATCGGCAGGCCCGCGCCCTCGAGCCGATCGAGGTCGAGCACGAGCGCGTGGATGCGGTCGTCATCGCGCGCCTGGTCGACGACATCGACGAGGTCGCGAAGGCGGGTTTCGCCGCGGTCGTCGCCGCCCACGCGCGACAATGCGCGGTCGAGCGGGTCGCCCGAGAGCTCTTCGACGACGCGGCCCTTCGGCGAGAGCACTAAAGCTGCCTTGTCGGGGAGGTAAGGAAGCTCGGACTGGCTCGCTGCGAGGAGGATTCCGAATAGGACGAGTAGCAGGATGAGGTGCAGGACCTTGCGCAGGCCGTCGAGGGCGTACCAGACGCCCTTCAGCACGGACCAGATCGCCTGCACCACGGCCATCGCGATCAGCCGCCGAGCTTTTCCTCGATGCGCGCGGACTTGCCGGAGCGGTCGCGGAGGAAATAGAGCTTCGCGCGGCGAACCTTGCCGCGGCGCTTCACTTCGATGTCCGCGATCGACGGGCTGTGCGTCTGGAACACGCGCTCGACGCCCTCGCCGTGCGACACCTTGCGCACGGTGAACGAGCTGTTGAGGCCGCGGTTGCGCAGGGCGATGACGACGCCCTCATAAGCCTGCACGCGCTCGCGGTCGCCCTCACGCACCTTGACGTGCACGACGACCGTGTCGCCGGGGCCGAGCTCCGGGAGCTTGCGCTTCATGGAGCGCGATTCGAGTTCCTGCATGATCTTGTTCATGGTCCGATTCCCGATTTCCGAGCCAATACCGATTCCGATCTCAGCGCGGCGGCTCGATGCCGGCCGCCCTGCAATACTCCTCGAGCAGCACGCGCTCGTCCTTCGACAGGCCGCGGCCCGCCAGCAGGTCCGGCCGCTTCAGCCAGGTCCGGCCGAGCGCCTGCATCAGGCGCCAGCGGCGGATCGCGGCGTGGTTGCCACCGAGCAGCACCGGCGGCACCGGCCGCCCGTCCCACACCTCGGGCCGCGTGTAGTGCGGCCAGTCGAGCAGCCCGTCGCCGAACGAATCCTCGGCCGCTGACGCCGCATCGCCGAGCACCCCGGGGAGCAGCCGCGCCACCGCGTCGATCACGACGAGCGCCGGCAGCTCTCCACCCGACAGCACATAGTCGCCGATCGACAGTTCCTCGTCGATCATCGCTTCGGCGACGCGCTCGTCGATGCCCTCGTATCGTCCTGCCACCAGGCCGAAGCCCGGTAATTCCGCGAGCCGGCGGGCCGTCCCCTGATCGAAGGCCGCGCCCTGCGCCGACAGGCCGATGACCGGCGATCCCGCCGGCAAACGGCCCTTGACTGCCGCGACCGCCTGCGCCAGCGGCTCCGCCTTCATCACCATGCCGGGCCCGCCGCCAAACGGCCGGTCGTCAACGGTCCGGTGCGGATCATCGGTGTGGCCGCGCGGATTCTCGAGTCCAACCTCGAGCTTGCCCGCAGCAATCGCGCGTCCCAGCACCCCGGCGGCGAGACCCGCCTCCACAAGCGACGGAAAGAGCGTCACGACCTCGATCCGCATCACTCAAAACTCCGCGTCCCAGTCGACGGTGATGCGGCGCTTCGCCACATCGACCCGCAGAAGCTGCCCCGGCCCGACCGGCAACCAGCGCTCCCGCTCGCCGACGACGACCATGACGGCGTTCGCCGGCAGGTCGATGAAATGGTCCACACGGCCGAGGCCAATGCCCTCCGTGTTCACGACCTCGAAGCCCACGAGGTCCGCGCGGTAGTGCTCGCCGGGCTTGAGGCCCGGCAGCTCATCGCGATCGACCCACAGCTCCGGCTTGCCGAGTGCGACGGCCGCGTCGCGATCGTCGATGCCATCCAGCCGGACCACGAAAACCTTGCCGTGCGGACGGCTCTCAGCGGGCCTCAGCTCGCGCGCCGCATGCCCGGGTGCATCGGCCCGCCAGCGCGAAAACTCGAGGATCTGCGCGGGAGGGTCGGTGAAGGACTCGACCTTGAGCCAGCCTTTCACGCCGAACGGGCCCGTGACGCGCCCGAGCACGACCCGTGTCACCGGAATCGCGCGAGCGGCCGCCCGCTCAGGCCGCCGCTTGCTTCCTCGCCGCCGAGACGAGCGTGCGCACGCGGTCCGACATCGTCGCGCCGGTGCCGGTCCAGTACGTGATGCGACCGAGGTCAAGCTCGAGCTTCTTGTCCTTGCCGCGCGCGACGGGATTGAAGTAACCCACCTGTTCGAGCACCGTCCCGCCCTGCCGCTTGCGGCTGTCGGTGACGACGACGTGATAGAAGGGCGAGTTCCTGCCGCCGCGGCGCGTCAGTCGGATCGTGACCATCGATTGAGTTCCTCGCAGCCTCGCTGCGTCAGTTTTGCAGGGCTTCCGGCCCCGTCAAAGAGCCGCGCATTCTACTCAAATAGCCCGGCAAATGAAAGGCTTAAGCCGAGCGCACTGCAGGGCTCACCGCGGGCCCCGACCGCCCGGAAACTGGTTCGCGACGCCCCGCATGAGCTTGGCGATGCCTCCACCCTTCATCCGCTTCATGACCTTCTCCATCTGCATGAATTGCTTCAGGAGACGGTTCACTTCCTGCACCTGGACCCCGGCGCCGGCCGCGATCCGGCGCTTGCGCGACGCCGCAATGATCGCCGGTCGCCGCCGCTCGCCCGGTGTCATGGAGTCGATGATGCCTATCTGGCGGCGGATGGCGCCCTCGTCCACATGGGCGAGCGCGCCGGGTGGCAACGCCTGGCTCGGCAGCTTGGAAGCGAGCGCCTGCAGCCCGCCCATCCGGCTGAACTCCGCGAGTTGCCCGCGGAGGTCCGTGAAGTCGAAGCCCTTGCCCTTCGTCAGCTTGGCCGCGAGTTTCGCAGCCTTCTCATGGTCGGCCGTCGTCTGCACCTGCTCGATCAGGGAGAGGACGTCGCCCATGCCGAGGATGCGCGACGCGACGCGCTCCGGATGGAAGGATTCGAGCGCCTCGGTCTTTTCGCCGGTGCCGACGAACACGATGGGCTTCCCGGTGACGTGTCGTACGGAAAGCGCGGCGCCGCCGCGCGCGTCGCCGTCGGCCTTCGTGAGGATCACCCCGGTGAGGTCGAGCGCGGCATTGAAGCTTCGCGCGGCCTGCACGGCGTCCTGGCCCGCCATGCTGTCGACGACGAACAGGCGCTCGGTCGAGCCGACTGCCGCGTCAATCGCGCGCACCTCGGCCATCATGTCCTCGTCGACGTGCAGCCGCCCCGCGGTGTCGACGATGACGACGTCGTGCTGGTGGCGGCGTGCGTGGTCGAGCGCGGCGGTCGCGATCGCGACCGGCGGCGCGCCGGGCGGCGGCTGGAAATATTCGGCGCCGACCTGGGCCGCCAGACGCTCGAGCTGCGTCATCGCCGCGGGCCGGTAGATGTCCGTGCTGACGAGCAGCGGGTTGCGCCGCTGCTTCTCGACGAGGTGGCGCGCGAGCTTCGCTGCGGTCGTCGTTTTCCCCGCGCCCTGCAGTCCCGCGAGCAGCACGACCACGGGTGGCGCGGCCCGCAGGTCGAGGCCGCGCCCGCCCTCGCCCATCACGCGCGTCAGCTCCTCGTGGATGATGCTGATGAAAGCCTGGCCCGGCGTCAGGCTCTTCATGACTTCGGTGCCGATCGCGCGGGCGCGGGCCGCGTCCGTGAACGCCTTGACGACGGGCACCGCGACGTCCGCCTCGAGCAGCGCCATGCGCACCTGCCGCAGCGTGTCGGCGACGTTTTCCTCGGTCAGGCGACCGCGGCCGCGCAGCGTGTCGACGGCCTTGCCGAGCCGCTCGGAGAGCATGTCAAACATCGGGATCCTCGAGCGTGTGGGCGCGTCGCAGAGTGCCGGCGTGGATTATAGGTCTCCGGCGGTCTGGTCCGCGCCGCCCCTGTACAATGAATTTGCGCGTCTCGGGAGTCGGCAATCTTGAGCGGATTTCTCGTCATCCTGCTCTATCTGGTGGCAGCGGCCGCCGCGCTGCACGCGGCACGGCGCGATGTGGCGCGCGCGGCGTTCCACGAGCCGGCGCTCTACCTCGCAGCGGCGGCGCTGGCCGCGCACGCCGCCTGGCTCATCGACGCCATCGAGCCCATCGGTGGTCTCTCGCTCGCGGACAGCGCATCGCTCATGGGAGTCGCCGTCGGCGCCGGCGGACTGCTGGCCGTCTTCGCGGCGCGCTTCCGCGCCGTCGCCGCGGTCTGTCTCGGCCTTGCGGCGCTGCTCGCGGCAGGGACCGGGAGCATGCCGACCCGGCACGAGATCGCGTCGACCGGATGGCCGCTTGCCGTGCACGTGGTGCTCGCGATGGGCTCGGCCGGCATGTTCGCGGTCGCGGCGGTGCTCGTCGTGCTGCTCGCCCTGCAGGACGCGGCCATCCGCGGGGGCCGCGCCGGCGGCTGGCTCGCGACGCTGCCGCCCGTCGAGAGCCTCGAGCGCGCCCTGTTTTCGGTGATCGGAATCGGGACCGCGGCCCTCACCGTCGCGATACTGGCGGGACTCCTGTTCGTCACCAACCTGTTCGCCCAGCACCTCGTGCACAAGACGGTGCTGGCGCTCGCCGCGTGGGCCATCTTCGCCTGCCTCCTGTTCGGCCGCTGGCGGTTCGGCTGGCGCGGGCGCAAGGCGGCGCGCTACACGATCGCCGGCTTCGCCGTGCTCGCGGTTGCCTACTTCGGCAGCAAGTTCGTGCTGGAGATCCTGCTCGGCCGGCACTGGGGCTAGGCGTGGGCTTCTTGGCGGCGCTCGCACTCCTCGTGCTCGCCGGCCTCGTCGAGGCGGCGATGCCGGCGCTTCGCGCGCGCAGGCCCTCACCGACCTCGCTCGAGGAACCCTGGATCGCGCGCCTGCGCCGCCGCATGGCGGACGAGCCGCGGCGAACGCGGCTCGCAGCAGTGATGCTGCGCGCGCTGCTCGTCGCCGGGCTGTTCGCCTGCATCGCATTCGCGCCGCCGGAATCGGCGCTCGCGACGGCCGTCGCCGTTGCTGCCGGGCTCGCGCTCCTCTACGTCCTCGGCGGGCTCGGGTGGCTGCGACGCGACGGCGCCGTTCGCCGCGCCGCGGCGGCCCTCGTCACCTGGCTGGTCGCGCCTCCCTTCCTGCTCCTGCCGCGACGCGACGGCGCGACCCTCGCGCCGAACGGGGCCGACGACGCCGTCGCAGACCTCGCGGACGCGCTCGTCGCCGAACCCGTCGAGCGCCAGGGCATGGTCGAGGCGCTGCTCGGGCTCGAGCGTCGACGCGTCGAGGATGTCATGGTGCCGCGAAGCGAGATCGACGCGATCGACGCCGCCGCGCCCTGGGACGAGATTGCGGCCCGCCTCAGGAACACGGCGCACACGCGCATGCCGCTGTTCGAGGGCGAGCTCGACCGCGTGCACGGCATCGTGCACATGCGCCTCGTCGCCAACGAGCTCGCGGCGGGCCGGCTGACGCGCGAGCGGCTGCGCGAGATTGCGACCCGCCGCGAGGCGCTGTTCGCGCCGGAGGGAACGACGCTCTACGAGCAGCTGCTGCGCTTCCGCCGACTGCGGCGGCGCATCGCGTTTGTCGTCGACGAGTACGGCGACCTTCAGGGGCTCGTGACACTCGAAGACATCCTCGAGGAGGTCGTCGGCGAGTTCACGACCCAGGCGGAGGCGCCGTTCGGCCGCATCGACGCCCACCCCGATGGCAGCCACGTCGTGCCCGGCGCGCTTTCGCTCCGCGAGATCAACCGGCGCCTCGGAGCGGCGTTGCCGCTCGACGGACCGCGGACGCTTTCCGGGCTCATCGTCGAGCGCCTCGAGTCGATCCCCGAGCCTGGCGCGCGCCTGCGCGTCGGCGGATCCGCCATCGAGGTGCTGCAGGTGGCTGGCAACGCCGTGCGCACAGCGCGTCTGCGCGTGATGCCCGCGGAGGATTGAGCTCAGCCGAGGGCGCCGAGCGCCTCGGCGATCTTCCCGACGGCCGTGACCTCGATACCGGCGATGGCCTGCCGCGGCGCGTTCGCGAGCGGCACGACGGCGCGGCGAAAGCCGTGCTTCGCGGCCTCGCGCAGGCGCTCCTCGCCGTAGGGCACGGGACGGATCTCGCCGGTGAGGCCGAGCTCTCCGAATGCGACCAGGTCCTGCGGCAACGGCCTGCCGCCGAGGCTCGAGCGCAGCGCCGAGACGACCGCGAGGTCGGCGGCGGTTTCGGCGAGCCGGACTCCGCCCACGACGTTGACGAAGACGTCGTGCGCGGCCAGGGCGATATCCGCGTGCCGGTGCAGCACGGCGAGGAGCAGCGCGAGCCGGTTCGACTCGAATCCGACCGCGACGCGGCGGGGATTCGCGAGCGCGCTCGCGTCGACGAGGCCCTGCACTTCGACGAGCATCTGGCGCGTGCCTTCGCGCGCGACCGTCACGACGGAGCCCGGCACGGCCTCCTTGCCACGCGACAGGAAGATCGCGGACGGGTTGCGCACCTCGCGCAGGCCCCGCTCCTCCATCGCGAATACGCCGATCTCATTGGCGGCGCCGAAGCGGTTTTTTACGGCACGGATCACGCGGAAGCGGCTGCCCGAGTCGCTCTCGAAGTAGAGCACCGTGTCGACCATGTGCTCGAGCACGCGCGGGCCCGCAATCGAGCCCTCGCGCGTGACGTGCCCGATCAGGAGCACGGATGTGCCGGTTGCCTTGGCATGGCGTACGAGGCTCGCGGTCGACTCGCGCAGTTGCGTCACTGCTCCGGGGGCCGCCTCGACCTCGGCGACGGACATGGTCTGGATCGAATCGATGACGAGGACCTTCGCCGGCGCTTCCGCGGCGAGCTCGAGGATGCGTTCGACGGCCGTTTCGGCGACCAGCGTGAGCGTCGCCGCATCGAGCGCGAGGCGGCGCGCGCGCTCGGCCACCTGGCCGACCGATTCTTCGCCGGTCGCGTAGAGCACCGCCGCGTCCTTCGCGAGCGCCGCGGCACACTGCAGGAGCAGGGTCGACTTGCCGATGCCCGGCTCGCCGCCGATCAGCGTCACCGAGCCCCGCACCAGCCCGCCGCCCAGCACGCGGTCGAATTCAGCGATTCCCGTCGCCAAGCGCTGCTCGGGCGCGGAGACGAGGCGCGCGATCGGCTGCGGCCGTTCCGAGCCTGCGCGCGCCTCGCGTCGGCCGCCGGCGCGGACGCGTGCCTCCGCGAATGGAGCGAGCGTGTTCCATTCCCCGCAGGACGGACACTGCCCGCTCCAGCGCGGTGCATCGGCACCGCAGGACGAGCAGACGAAGACCGTGCGCGGCTTGGCCATGGCGGGTTCCGACCGGGAAGCGGCGATGCTAGCACGCGCTCACGCGCCGAATCCGGCCGTGCGGACTGCGGCCCAGGTCGCGGTTTGGGCCATAAGCATTTGAAAATCCGGCCCGTGGCAGTACCGGCGCGGCAAATGCCCGTTTATGATTCGTGCCTCAGGGTGGCCACACATCGGTCCTCGCATGCCTGACGATTCCAGCCGCGGCGGATGGCTGCGAGGCTTGACGCGCGGTGCCGGCAAGAAAGCCGGCGACGCGGGCCCGCGCGTCGGCAAGACGCTCGAAGTCGCGGGCAAGGAAAAACCGCTGGCCGCTGCCCAGCCCGTGACGAACCGCGCTTCGCGCGGACCCAGCTTCCGGCCCGGCCAGCTGTTCCACCATTTCCGGCTTCAGCTGCAGCTCGGTCGCGGGGCGACAGCCCTGGTCTTCCGCGCGGTCGACGAGCGCACGAAGAACGTGGTGGCCTTGAAGCTCCTCTCGCTTGCGGACGACTGGCCCGATGACCTCCTCGACGAAGCGAAGCTCCGGCTCCTGCGCGAGGCGGAGGCGGCGGGCTCCCTCGCCCATCCCGATATCGTCGAGATCCGCGAGTCCGGTGAGCACGAAGGGCAGGTCTACCTCGCCATGGAATACGTCGAGGGCGTCAATCTCGCGACGCACGCGACCGAGGGACGGATGCTGCCGCCGCGGCTCGTCTGCGAGATGTGCGCCCGGGTCGCCGACGCCCTCTACTTCGCGCACCAGCGCGGCGTGATACACCGCGACATCAAGCCCGCGAACATCGTCTTCGACCAGAAGAACCGGCGCGTGCGCGTGATGGACTTCGGCGTGGCCCGCCTCGAGAACAGCCGCGCGACCCGCACCGGCGTGATTCTCGGGAGCCCCTCCTACATGGCGCCCGAGCAGCTGGACGCCCGCCCGGTGACGCCGCAATCCGACCTCTTCTCGCTCGGCGTCACGCTGTTCCAGCTGCTGACCGGCATGCTGCCGTTCCGATCCGACTCGATACCGGGCCTCATGCAGAAGATCTCGGCGGAGCCGCACCCGCCGCTGCGCGTGGTGCGCCCGGACCTGCCGCCGACCCTCGCCGCGATCATCGATCGCGCGCTCGAAAAGGACCCGGAGATGCGATTCCGCAGCGGCGCCGAGATGGCGCAGGCGCTGCGTGACTGCGCGCGCGACATCGACCCGGCGCTGCGCTGATGGGCCGCTACATCTCGCTGCGCAATCGCGTGCAGGCCGTCGGGCTGACCGACACGGGGAAGGTGCGCGAGCACAACGAGGACTCGATCGCGCTCGACGGAGACATCGGCCTCTTCGTGCTCGCGGACGGTATGGGCGGCTACAACGCCGGAGAGGTGGCGAGCGGGATCGCGGTCAAGACGATCACGAACCTCGTGCGCGAGGCGTACGTCGCCCAGGAGCTCGACGGCGCCGACAAGACGACGGGCCTGCACCGGCCGAGCATCATCCTGCGCGACGCGATCGCGCGCGCCAACAAGATCATCCACCAGACCTCGAAGTCCCAGACCCAGTGCGAGGGCATGGGCACGACGGTCGTGGCGGCGCTGCTGCACGACAACCGCATCACCGTCGCCCACGTTGGCGACTCCCGCCTCTATCGCCTGCGCAAGGAGAGCTTCGAGCAGCTGACGATGGATCACTCGCTGCTGCAGGAGCTCGTGGACCGGGGTTTCTACTCCGCCGAGGAGGCGCAGCGCGCGACGAACAAGAATTACGTCACGCGAGCCCTCGGCGTCGAGCCGACCGTCGACGTGGAGGTCCACGAGCTTCCCGTGGAAGCCGGCGACTGGCTCGTGCTCTGTTCCGACGGCCTCACCGACATGGTCGAGGACGAGGATATTCACTTAACAATCAGTACGTTCGGCGGTAATCTGGATACGGTGGCTAGGCAGCTGGTCCAGCTCGCGAACGACAGCGGCGGCCGGGACAACATCTCGGTGGTGCTGGCCCAGGTGGTCGAACTTTTCCCCGCGCGGCGGGGCATACTTGACAGAATATTGGCCTGGTTCGGATAACAGGCAGCGAGGGAGACGATGGCGCGCCTTATCTTGAGTCTCGACGGCCAGGTGCTGGCCGAATACAACATGACGAAAGAGCGGTACACGGTCGGCCGGCTCCCGGACAACGACGTGCGCATCGACAACGCGGCCGTCAGCGGTCATCACGGACTCATCATCAACATCCTCAACGACTCCTTCCTCGAGGACCTGAACAGCACGAACGGCACCTACGTCAACGGCAAGCTGATCAAGAAGCACGCCCTGACGCACGGCGACGTCATCACGGTCGGCCACCATCACCTGCGCTTCGTGGACAGCCAGGTCGAGAGCACCGAGCAGGACGAATTCGAGCGCACGCTCGTGATCCAGCCGGGACAGGTGAACGAGGCTCGCCTCAGGGCCGCCGCCGAGACTGCGCCGGCCGCGGCCCCTGCGCCCGCCGCCGAAGCCCGGCCCATGGCCGACAAGGGCGCGCCCGCGCGACCCGCCAAGCTGCAGGTGCTGTCCGGCCAGTTCGCAGGACGGGAGCTCGAGCTCGCGAAGACGCTGACGACGCTCGGGCGCCCGGGCGTGCAGGTGGCGGCGATCAGCCGCCGCGCAGACGGCTACTACGTCGTGCACGTCGAGAGCGCAAAGCCCGGCGACTTCCCGCTGGTCAATGGCCAGCCGATCGGGCCGCAGGCGCGCCGCCTCCACGACAACGACGTGGTGACGCTCGCCGGCGTGAAAATGGGCTTCTTCGAGGCCTGAAGCGCTCCGGGCCACCCGGTTCAGCCGGCGGCGAGCCCGGCGATTCCGAACGCGAGGATTCCGATGGCGGAGGCCGCGCTGATGGCGCGCTGCCACCCTTCGCCCGGCACGGCCCGGCCGACCAGCGCGCCCGAGCCTGCAATCGCGAGCTGCACCACGGCGCTCCCGGAACCGAGCGCGAGTGCGAGGCTTGCCGCGCTCGCGAATGAGCCGGCGACGGGAAGCTGCGGGACGATGCCCGCAAACACGACGAGCGTCATCGGATTGACGATCGTCAGCAGGAAGGTCGGCAGGAAGAATCGCGCGGCCGGCAGCGGCGCGACCGGCGCCTCGCTGCGCCGCAGCTGGCCGACCAGCATCCAGGCACCGAGGCCGACGAGCAGCAGCGCGCAGCCCAGCTGGATCGCCGACTCGTAGGCGGCGAGAAGCGGGAGGATGAGCGCGCCGGCAACGAATGCCGCGAGCGCATAGAGTCCGTCGGCGAGTGCGGCACCGAGCCCGGCGAATGCGCCGGCCGCCAGACCCTGCCGTGCCCCGAGGCTGAAGATCAGGAGCGCGATCGGGCCGATTGACGCCGCCACGATCGCGCCAAACAAGAAGGCTTTCCACATGGCCCGGGGGCGCGGCAGCGCAGCCGCGAACGGATCAGCCGCCGGAGGACGCGGCGGGCGCCGACCGCGCGATCGTGACGCCGAGCACGGCCCAGAAGGCGATGAGCACGATCCAGCTCGCGGCGAAAACGCGGAATCGCCAGCGAACCTTGTTCGTCGTCACATGGATCGTGCTGTGCAGGACCCGCAGCGCGACGTACGCCCAGCCGAGCGAGACGAGCGCCGTGCCGGTTGCGCCCGCCGCGACTGCGAATGCGGTGCCGGCATAGAAGAGCGTCGGCATCTCGTAGAGGTTGACCACGTTCCGCGTGACCGCCGCGAGCTCCGGCGGCTCCCCCTCCCCCTTGAAAACCTTGTAGAAGCGCGGGTCGACGTTGCCCGCACGTGCGGCGGCGAACCGCATGCGCGCGAGCCTGAACACGGAAAGCATCGTGAGCGCGAAGAGCGCAAACGCAGGCCAGAGGATCGCCATGTCGGATTCCCGCCTCAGTCGTCCGCGTGCTCGTCCCGGATCGGTCCGGTCGTGAAGAGGTATTCCTTGAGTTCCTTGGAAAGCCTCGCGTCGTGGCGGCGGATCCACTCGAGCACCATGGCTGCGTGCTCCTTTTCCTCGTCGCGGTTGTGCGCGAGGATCGCCTTCAGCTCGGGATCCTTGCAGGCGTCGACGCGCTGCGCATACCAGTCGACCGCTTCCAGCTCTTCCATCAGCGAGACGATGGCGCGATGCATCTCGCGCGTCTCCTGCGACAATTCCTCGATTGGCTCGTGGTACCCCTCGCTGGACATCGCCGACCCTCCTCGTTGAGCCGCTCAGCCCACGGAGCGGCGGAACAGCGCGGCGAAGTCGTGCGCCGGACGGTATCCGAGCCCCGCGACCGCCTTGTCGACAACATAAACGCGGTCAATGGACCGTGGCAACAGCCAGGACCGCCGCTCGAATTCCGCCGCCGCCCAGGGATGGCGCTCGAGCAGCACGGACGCCGCGTCCTCGAAGAGCCGCCTGCAGTCCGAGCGCGAGAATGGCGGCGGCGCGGAGACGTTGAAGACCTCGAAGCCCGCGCGCGGCGTCGCGAGCGCAAGCTCGTGCGCCTGCGCAACGTCCTCGGCGTCGACGCCGCGGTAGAGCCGGTAGACGGCAAGCAGTCGCGGCTCCTCCGGAAAGCAGCGCGACATGCGCAGCGACACGGCCGCGAGCCCCGCGCGCGCCGCATCGCGGCAGGCTTCCTCCGCCCTGAGCTTCGTCTCGTCGTACACGTCGCGCGGCCGCGGCGCGAGGTCCTCCGTCACCCAGACGGCCTCGCCGTGCTCCGGCAGCATCGCGTCGCCATAGAGCGAGGTCGTACTCGTGTACACGAAACGCGCAACGCCCGCCTCGCCGCAGGCCGCGAGGAGCCGGCGCGTCGCCACGACGTTCACTTCCTCGAACTCCGCCCGGCTCCTCGCCGCGAGGTCGGGAACGTGCAGCGAAGCGGTGTGGACCACGGCATCGATGCCCGCGAGGAGCGGCGCGAGGCGCGAGGTGTCGCGCACGTCCACCACTTCGGTCGTCAGCGCGCCGGCCTTGAGGTCGACGCCGGTCACCGCGTGTTGCAGGGAGAGCCGGGCGGCGATCGCGCTGCCGATCCGGCCCGAAGAGCCGGTGACAAGGACCCTCACGGTCCGCGCGTGACGAAGCGGACGCGCCGGCCGACGCGGCAGGCCAGCTCGTAGCCGATCGTGCCGGCCGCGGCGGCGACGCGCTCGATCGGCACGGCGGGCCCCCACAGCTCGACGCGATCTCCGATTGCGGCGCCCGGCACGTCGGTCACGTCGATCGTCAGCATGTCCATGGAAGGGCGTCCCGCCAGCGCCGCCATCCGGCCGGCCACCGCGACCGGAGTTCCGTTGGCAGCGGTCCGCGGATAGCCGTCGCCGTAGCCGACGGCGGCGACCGCGATACGCGATGCGCGCGGCGCGGGCCAGGTGCCGCCGTAACCGACGCGCTGGCCGGCCGCAACCTCCTTGATCGCGATGATCGCCGTCTCGAAGGTCATGACGGGCGTCAGGCCGAGCTCTGCGCCCGTGCGGTCGCCGAATGGCGAGATTCCGTAGAGCATGATGCCGGGCCGCACCCAGTCGGCACGCGCCTCCGGCCAGGCGATGAGGCCGGCGGAATTCGCGATGCTGCGCTCGCCGGCGAGGCCTGCGGTCGCCGCGGAAAACGCCACGAGCTGCGCGCGAGTCGCCTCTCCGTCCTCATGCTCGGCGTCCGCAAGGTGCGTGGCAAGCGCAGGCGGTTGCGCGACTGACTGGCACGCGGCGAGGCGGGCCGCGGCGGTACGCACGGCAGCGGGCGCAAAACCGAGCCGGTGCATGCCGGTGTCGACCTTGAGCCAGGCGCGGACCGGCGCGGCCGCGCGCGCCGATTCGAGCAACGCGACCTGCCAATCCTGGTGGATGAATGGCTCGAAGCCGTGATGCGCGGCGAGTCCGAGCTCTTCGGCGTCGCGAAACCCTTCGAGCAGCACGATGCGTGCGCGGCATCCGGATTCGCGAAGCGCCACGGCCTCCTCCGGACGCGCGACGGCGAACGCATCCGCGCCGGCGAGCGCGCCGGCTGCGGCGGCAAGCCCGTGTCCGTAGGCGTTCGCCTTGATGACCGCAAGCACCCGGCTGCCCGGGGCGAACCCGCGGACCCGCGAGAGGTTGTGCTGCAGCGCCGCCGTGTCGATGACGGCGCGCAGCGGTGCGCTCAGAACGCGCCCTCGCCGTAGGACTCGGCGACCAGGTTCTCGAACCGCGTGTACTCGCCGAGGAAAGTGAGCTGCACTTCGCCGGTCGGGCCGTTGCGCTGCTTCGCGATGATGATGTCGGCGATGCCGCGGCGCGTCGTGTTCTGGTCGTAGGCCTCCTCGCGGTAGATGAGGAGGATCAGGTCGGCATCCTGCTCGATCGCGCCCGATTCGCGCAGGTCCGACATGACCGGCTTCTTGTCCGTGCGCTGCTCGACGGCCCGGTTCAGCTGCGAGATCGCGATGACCGGGACGCTCAGCTCCTTGGCAAGCGCCTTGAGGCTCCGCGAGATCTCCGAGATCTCGGTCGCACGGTTCTCCTTGGTGCCCGGCACCTGCATGAGCTGCAGGTAGTCCACGATGATGAGGCCGAGGTCGCGCTCGCGCTTCAGGCGGCGCGCGCGGGCGCGAAGCTCGGTCGGCGTGAGCGCCGGCGACTCGTCGAGGTAGATCGGCGCGCTCGATAGCTGGGACATCGCGCCCTGGATGCGCGACCAGTCCTCGTCCGAAAAGTTGCCGGACCGCAGGTGGGAGGCATTCACGCGGCCGAGCGAGGAGATCATGCGCAGCGTCAACTGCTCGGCCGACATTTCCATCGTGAAGATTCCGGCAGCGACGCCCTTCGCGATCGCCGCGCTCTCGGCGATGTTCACGGCAAGCGTCGACTTGCCCATCGAGGGCCGGCCCGCGATCACGACGAGGTCTCCCGGCTGCAGCCCGGCGGTCTTCCGGTCGAGCAGCGTGAATCCTGTCGGGACACCGCGGATCTCGCCCGGGGACTGGTGCAGCGTGTCGAGGCGATCGATGGTCTGCGGCAGGATGTCGCGCACGGCGCGGAATCCCGACCTGCCGCGGCTGCCGCGCTCGGCAATCTCGAACACGCGACGCTCGGCCTCGTCGACGAGCTCGGTCGCGGACCGGCCGCGGCTGTCGGTCGCCGCTGCGGCGATCTCGCCGCCCGCGGCCACCAGCTGGCGGAGCACGGAGCGCTCCCGGATGATCTCGGAATAGGCGCGCACGTTTGCCGCCGAGGGCGTGTCGCGCGCGATGCTGCCGAGGTAGTGGAGCCCGCCGACTTCCTCGAGGCGGCCCTTGCGCTCGAGGTGCTCCGAGATCGTGACCACGTCGCAGGAGCCGCGGATCTCCGCGACCTCGGCGATCGCCTCGAAGATCAGGCGGTGGTCGCGACGGTAGAAGTCGGCCGCCGTGACGATGTCCGCGACCGCGTCCCAGGCGTTGGCGTCGATCATCAGGCCGCCGAGCACGGCCTGCTCCGCCTCCACCGAATGCGGCGGCATGCGGACCTCGTCCTGGCGGATGATCGCGACCATCGCCGGAAAGCTTACTCCTCGGCGATGATCGTGAGGGGCACCGGAATGTCGATGTCGCTGTGCAGGTGGAGCGAAATCATGTGCTCGCCAACCGTGCGGATCGGGCCGCCCGGCAGGCGCACTTCGGAGCGCTCGATCTCGTGGCCGGCCTTCTGGCAAGCCTCGGCGATGTCGGCCGTGCCGATCGAACCGAAGAGCTTGCCCTCGCTCCCGGCCTTGGCCGTGACGCTGAGCTTGAAGCCTTCGAGCGAGGCCGCGCGCGAGCGCGCGGACGCGAGTTCGGAGGCGGCCTTGGACTCGAGCTCGGCGCGCCGGCTTTCGAACTTTGCGATGTTCTCCGCCGTCGCGAGCGTCGCCTTGCCGCCCGGCAGCAGGTAGTTGCGGCCGAATCCCGGCTTGACCTTCACGCGATCGCCGATGTCGCCGAGGTTGGCGATCTTCTGCAACAGGATGACTTCCATCGACTTACACTCCTTGGCGCGGCGCGAAGCGCTCGCGAAAGCGGATCCAGGTATCCGCGAATCCGATGCCCACCAGGGCCATCGGCACCCAAATCAGGGCCAGATAAGCGAGCACGACCGATGGCCCGCCGATCACTTGCAGCCCGCGCAGTCCGTGCACGACCGCCAGTGCCTGGATCAGGAACGCTGCAGCGAGCACGAACACGAGATCGTCAGCCACCTGCCAGCCATGGCCGGCAAACCGGTATGACAGGACGCTGGCCGCGAAAGCGGCGAGCAGCAGCCAGCCGATGAAGCGGCCGAGCTTGAGGCCCCGGAACTCGCGGCCGAAGAGGCCGGGCTCGCGCAGGCGCCCGTAACTCCAGAGCCCCGCACACTGCGCGAGGAAAGCGTGCAGCAGCACGAGCCACCCGAGCAGCGCCCAGGACATGCTCGCGGCCTCGGCGCCGATCTCCGCAGGCGACTTCTTGATCCCGATGCTCGCCAGCAGCTCCGCCCACTGGCGGAGCACCGGCTCGGATTTCGCGATCATCGGGGCGAGCGCCCGCACCGGGTCGCCGAGCAGCCCGTGGATGGCTACGACGAGCAGGCAGCAGCCGAGCGTCAACGCCTGGAACGTGAAGCTGAGGCTGCGGCTCCTTTCCAGCGCGTAGGCCGAGAGCAGCCAGGGCAGCACGATCACCGTCGCGACGGCCGCCGCGACCGCGGTGCCAGCGAGCGGCGTCAGCACCCAGACGAGCGCGAAGACGGCGCCGGCTGCCGCCGCCGCGGCGACAGACGCGCCGCTCGCGAGCAGGCCGACGACGACCAGCGCGCCGGGCAGCCAGGCCGCCAGCGGAAGGAGCAGCAGCACGACGAACCCGGCGGCCAGGAAAGCCCGGAGCGGATTCGCCGTCGTCCATTGCAAAAGCGCCGTCATGGGTTCGACCCGGGCCGCGGGCTTGCGCCCTTCGCCTCAGTGCTGGTCGGTGTACGGCAGGAGTCCGAGATAGCGCGCGCGCTTGATCGCGACCGCGAGCTGGCGCTGATAGAACGAGCGCGTGCCCGTGATGCGGCTCGGGACAATCTTGCCGGTTTCGGTGACGTAGGCCTTGAGCGTCGCCAGGTCCTTGTAGTCGATCTGGTCGGTGCCGTCGGCCGTGAACTTGCAGAACTTCTTGCGCCTGAAGAAACGTGACATCGTGGCCTCCCCGGTCAGTCCATGCCCATCGCGTCGCCCATCGGCTCGCGCTCGCCGCGCTCGCCGCGCTCGCGCTCTTCCGGCTCCTTCGCCATCGGCGAGGGATCGGTCACCGCGCGGTCCATCTTCACGACGAGGTGCCGCAGCACGGCGTCGGAGAACCGGAACGCGCCGGTGAGCTCCTCGAGCACCTTGCCGCTGCACTCGACGTTCATGAGGACGTAGTGCGCCTTGTGCATCTTCGCGATGGGAAACGCGAGCTGGCGCCGGCCCCAGTCCTCGAGGCGGTGGACGGTGCCGCCGTCCGCGGCGATGAGGCCGCGATACCGCTCGATCATGGCGGGAACCTGCTCGCTCTGGTCGGGATGGACCAGAAACACGATCTCGTAATGCCGCATCTTGTGCTCCTTCTGGGATTGCCCCCCGCTGACGCGCTGGCAGTGGAGCAAGGAGAAAAACACCCCGGCTGGCCGGGGAAGGGCCGCGTAAGTTACCGGACCGGCTTGCTTTCCGCAACTTTCGGCCGGCGCTGGCGCAGGGCCTCGTAGAGGGCCACCCCGGCGGCGACCGAGACGTTGAGGCTCGCGACCGAGCCCCGCATCGGCAGGCGCACGCTGAAGTCGCAGCACTCGCGCGTCAGGCGCCTGAGCCCCCTGCCCTCGGAGCCCATGACGAGCGCCAGCGGGCCGGCCAGGTCTGCGTCGTAAAGCTCCTTCTCCCCGTCTTCCGCGGTGCCGGCGATCCAGAGCCCGGCCTCCTTCAGGTCGCGCAGCGAGCGCGCGAGGTTCGTGACCTGCGCAAACGGCACGGTCTCGGCCGCTCCAGCCGCGACCTTGCGGACCACCGGGCTGAGTCCGGCTGCGCGATCGCGCGGCGCGACGACGGCGGACGCACCGGCGGCATCCGCGGTGCGCAGGCAAGCCCCCAGGTTGTGGGGATCAGAGACGCCGTCGAGCACGAGCACGAGCGCAGGCCCGGACTGCGTCATCAGGAGGTCGAGCAGCGAATTCTCGTCGAGCGGCGCGCTGGGGCGCACTTCCGCGACTACGCCCTGATGCGCCGCGCCGCCCGCCGCCGCGTCCAGCACGGCGACCGCGGCATCCACCGGCCGCAGCCCGCGGGCGGCGGCAACCTCGCGCAATTCCCGGACTCGCGCATCGTCGCGCGCGGCGGCGATCGAGAGCTTCAGCACGTCCTGCGGCCGCCGCGTCAGGACGGCGCGCACTGCGTGCAGGCCGTAGACGATCGAGCCGCTCACTTGGGGCGCGCCGGGGCCTTGCCGGCGCGGCGTCGCGGGTGATGGTGCTGGGCGCGCTTCGCGACGTGCTCGAAGTCGATCTTGCGCTCGGACGAATCGACGCGCACGAGCCTCACGCGCAGCTCGTCCCCGATGGATATCCGCAGGCGCGTGCGCTCGCCGACGAGCGTTCGGTCGCGCTCGTGGAAATGGAAGTAGTCCGCCGGCAACGAAGTCACGTGCACGAGACCGTCGACCTGGATGCCCTTCAGCTGCACGAAGGCGCCGAACTCGGCGACGCCCGTGACCACGGCGTCGAACTCCTCGCCGACGCGCGGGCGCATGAACTCGCACTTGAGCCAAGCGACCACCGAGCGCGCCGCCTCGTCGGCCCGCCGCTCGCGCAATGAACACTCGGTGCCGAGCGTCTCCATCTCGCGCGCCGTATGGGCGAAGTTCGCCGCCGTGCCGCCGCGCAGCGCATGGCGGATGCCGCGGTGCACCAAGAGGTCAGGATAGCGGCGGATCGGCGAGGTGAAGTGCGCGTATTCGGCGAGCGCGAGGCCGAAGTGCCCGATGTTGAGCGGCTGGTACAGCGCCTGCGGAAGCGACCGGATGATGGCGTTCTCGAGCACCGCAGCGTCCGGCCGCCCCGAGATGCCGGCGAGAACCCTCTGCAGGCGCGCGGGCTTCAGGTCGCCGCCAATGTCCAGGTGCACGCCGCGCATCGACAGGAAGCGCTTAAGCTCCTCGATGCGATCCTCGTCGGGCTTGCCGTGGATCCGGAAGAGAGCGGGCAGGTGGCGCTTCTTGAGGAACGCCGCCGCCTGGACGTTTGCCGCGATCATGCACTCCTCGATCAGGCGATGCGCGTCGTTGCGCGGGAATGCGCGGATGTCGGTGGGATTGCCGGCGGCGTCGACCAGCACCTTGACTTCGGGCGCCTCGAAGTCGAGCGCGCCGCGCTTCTCGCGCTGGCGGCGGAGCGCGCGGTAGACGTCATGCAGGCGGTCGACGACCGGCGCGAGCCGCGCCTGGCTCCCCGCGAGCGGCTCGCGGCCTTCCAGGTGCGCGGCGACGCGCGTGTAGGTGAATCGGGCCTGCGAGCGCATCACGGCGTCGTAGAAGCGGCTCTTCGCGACGCTGCCGGCGCGCGTGACCTCCATCTCGCAGACCATGCAGAGTCGCTCCACGTCGGGCATCAGCGAGCACAGGTGATTGGACAGCTCCTCCGGCAGCATCGGCAGCACGCGGCTCGGAAAGTAGACCGAGGTCGCGCGATCGCGCGACTCGGCGTCGAGCCCGGAACCGGGCCGCACGTAATGGCTGACGTCCGCGATCGCGACCACGAGGCGGAAGCCGCCGGCGTTCGCCTCGGCATAGACGGCGTCGTCGAAGTCGCGCGCGTCCTCGCCGTCTATCGTCACGAGCGGCAGCGTGCGCAGGTCCTCGCGGCCGGAGCGCGCGGCGGCCGTCACCTCGCGCCCGAACGCGCGCGCCTCGGCGAGCGCCTCCGGCGGGAATGCGTGTGAAAGCCCGTGCGAGGCGATCGCCAGGTCGATCGCCGCGTCCGCACCCCCGCCTTCGGGAAGCGTGCGCAGCACGCGCCCGACCGGGTCGCGGTCCCGTCCCGGCTGCTCGGTGATCTCGACGACGGCCATGTCGCCATGGCGCGCGGGGCCGGCCGCCTCCCGCGGCACGACTACGCGCTGGCTGATGCGGCGGTTGTCCGGCGCCACGAATCCGACGCCGCCCTCAAGCGTGAAGCGGCCAGCGACCTGGTGCGTGCGGCGCTCGAGCACTTCGACGATCGCTCCGACGGGGCGGCCGCGCTCGTCCCGGCCCGTGATCCGTGCGGCCGCGCGGTCGCCGTGGAACAGCATGCGCATCTCGCGATACGGCAGGAAAAGGTCGTCGCCGCCGTCGTCCGGCACGAGGAAGCCGAAGCCGTCGCGATGCCCGCTCGCCGTGCCGACGACGACCGGCAGCCGTTCGACGAGGCAGTATTCGCGCGCGCGGTTGACGAGCAGCTCGCCGTCGCGCGACATGGCGGCGAGCCGCTTCGCGAGCGCGTCGCGCTCCGCGGCATCCGAGAGGCCGAGCATCGCGGCCAGGGCGTCGAATCCGAGCGGCCTTTGCGCCTCCGCGAGCTTCGCGAGCAGGTGCTCGCGGCTCGGAATCGGCTTCGCGTAACGCGCGGATTCCTCGCGAAAGCGCGGGTCTTCCTGCTGCCAGCGCGGCTTGCGGCTCATCGTTTCGACCAAATTGACATCAAATGGCTGCCTGCGTAAATTGACGCGCCCTCGCCGGGGGTCCCCGGCCGCAACCTGTGCCCAGGTGGCGGAATTGGTAGACGCGCTAGGTTCAGGTCTTAGTGCCGAGAGGCGTGGAGGTTCGAGTCCTCTCCTGGGCACCATTCTTCTCGCGCCCGCATTCTAGACGAGCCGCGGCCGGCAACAAAGGATTCGATCGCGACGCGCGCCGGACGGCGCGCTTCGCCCGCTCAGCCGGCACTCACCAGTGCACGCCGCGCAGGAGCGACGCGAACATCACCGCTTCCTTCGTCGGGGGTGCGTCCGGCCTCTTGTCGTCCTGCTCGCCCCTGGCCGCCGCCGAGTCGGGAAACATCCGGTAGGCGGTGTTCATGACGACCTCGGTGAGGCGCGGCGCCACGAGGTGCAACACTTCCGCCGCGATGCCGAGCCGCGTGGCGATGCGCTTCGGCCGCGACGTGATGGCTTCGGCGACCATGTCCGCCGCTTCGTCCGGCGTCGCGACGGGCAACTGTTCGTAAATCTTGGTCGGCGCGATCATCGGGGTGCGCACGAGCGGCATGTTGACGATCGTGAATGTCACGCCGCGGTCCGCGAACTCGGCGGCCGCGCACCGGGTCCAGGCTTCCATCGCCGCCTTCGACGACACGTAGGCGGAGAACCGTGGCGCGTTCGACAGGACGCCGATCGATGAGATGTTGACGACGTGCCCGCCGCGCTCGAGCAGCGAAGGCATGAGCGCCATGGTGAGCCGGACGACCGCGAAGTAGTTGAGCTGCATGGTGCGCTCGAAGTCGTGGAAGCGGTCGTGCGAAAGGTCGATCGAGCGGCGGATCGAGCGTCCCGCATTGTTGACCAGGAAGTCGACGCCGCCGTGCTCGGCGAGGACCCGCTTCGCGAGTTGGTCGCAGGCCGCGAGGTCCGAGATGTCGCAACTGCAGGTGAACACGGCGCCGCGCTCGGCGAGCCTGGCGCGCGCGGCCTCGAGCTTTTCGGGGTCGCGCGCCACGATGACGACTCTGGCGCCGGCGTCCGCGCAGCGCTCGGCCGCAGCGAGCCCGATGCCTGAGGAGCCGCCGGTGATGACGACTACTTTTCCGCGGACGGCGCCCGCGAGGCTGCGGTCGAGCGACAGGTCGGGGTCGAGGTGGCGCTCCCAGTAGTCCCAGAGTCGCCAGGCGTAGTCCTCGAGCACGGGTACCCGGATGTCCGTTCCCTCGAGCAGGCGCTGCGTACGCGTCGCGTCGAATCGCGTCTGCCAGTTGAAGAAATGCAGCACACCGCGCGGAATCCGGAGGTCCCTCAGGATCGTGTCGATCACCTGCTGCAGCGGCCGGTAGTTCGCGAGCGAGACCGTGACGCCCGCCGGGATGAGATCCACGAGCTTCGGGTCGAGGCGGAACGCCATCGTCGGCGCGTGACCCGCGCGCGCGAACAGGTTCAGCACCTCGCCGACCCGGCGCTGCCGCGGGTCGGTGAGGTGGAAGCATTGGCCATCCTGGCCTGGCTGGTGCGAGAGGTGGTCCATCGCCGCGACGACGTAGTCCACCGGCACGAGATTGATGTAGCCGCCCTCGAGCCCGACGAGCGGGAACCAGGGCGGCAACGACTGCCGCAGCTTCTGGATCAGCTTGAAGAGGTAGTAGGGCCCGTCGACCTTGTCGATCTGGCCGGTCTGCGAATGACCGACCACGATGCCCGGCCGGTAGATGCGCCACGGCCGCCGGCAACGGCTCCGCACCAGGGCCTCGGATTCGTGCTTGGTGCGAAAGTACGGGTGCTCGAGGCCGCTGGCCTCCTCGAACATGTTCTCGCGGAAGCTGCCCTGGTAAAGGCCGGCGGCGGCGATCGAGCTCGCGTGGTGGAAGCACCCGGCCTGCACCGTCTCCGCGAACTGCAACGCGTGATCGGTGCCGACGACGTTTGCGAGGTCCTGCTCCTCGATGCTTGCCTGCAGGTCGTAGATCGCCGCGAGATGAAACAGGTGATCGACCTTGCCGGCGAGCCGGCGCAGGTCCGCCTTCGATACGCCGAGATTGGGCTCCGCGAGGTTGCCCGGGATCGCGACGACGCGGCTCGCGCGCGCACCCCAGAAAGCGCGCAGAGCCTCGAGCTTCGGAGCCGACTGCGGCCGCACGAGCGCGAAGACGCGCTCCCCGCGCGCGAGCAGGCGCTCGACGAGGTAGCGGCCGATGAATCCGGTCGCGCCCGTGACGAAATACGCCATCAGCGGCTCCCCGATCGTTTGTGGTTATCATTAACTCTAATCCGATGACCCCTGAAACGGAACGAATGTCCGCGGTCGATGCCGCGTGGCTGCGGATGGATCGGCCGACCAACCTGATGACGATCGTCGGGGTCGTCGTGTTCGATTCGCGCGTGGACTTCCGGCGATTCCGCCGCACGATCGAGGAGCGTTTCCTCGCGTTCCCGCGATTCCGCTGCCGCGCACGCCAGGATGCCCTGACGGCGGACTGGGAATCGGACCCGGCCTTCGACCTCGACCGCCACGTCCTGCGCGCGCGTTTGCCGGCGCCCGGCGGCCAGGCGGAGCTCGAGGCGTTCGTCTCCCGCCTCGCGAGCGAGGAACTCGAACGCGAGCGGCCGATGTGGCAGTTCCACTTCGTCGAGAAGTTCCAGGGTGGCAGCGCTGCCGTCCTGCGGATCCACCATTGCTACGCCGACGGCATCGCGATGATCCGCGTCTTCCTTTCGCTCACCGACACGGAAGCGGAGCCCGCGACGGCCCGGCCGCGGCCAGCCGCGCAGGAAAAACCGTCGCGCGCCGATGGCGACGGCGACTGGTTCAGCCGGCTTGGAATTCCCGGCGCCGGGCTCCTGCGCCAGGCGTATGACGAGGGCACGGCCTTCCTCGAGCGGGCCGCGTCGCTCGCGACGAATCCCGATCAGGCGGGCGAGATTGCGCGCCATGCGCTCGGCATCGCGGGCGAGTTGGCGCGCGTCGCGCTGCTCGCCGACGACCCGCCGACGCGATTCAAGGGTCCGCTCGGTACGCGCAAGCTCGCGGCCTGGGCGGATCCGCTGCCGCTCGCCGAGGTGAAGGGCCTCGCGCGCGCGCTCGGCTGCACCGTCAACGATGTCCTCCTGTCGACGGCCGCAGGCGCGCTCGGCGGCTACCTGCGCCGGCTGGGCGAAGACACCGATGGCCTGACGATCCGCGCGGCCGTGCCCGTCAACCTGCGCGATCCCGCCGCCGCCGCCGCGCTCGGCAATTATTTCGGGCTCGTGTTTCTCGAGCTGCCGATCGGCATCCGCGACCCGCTCGAGCGGCTCTACGCGGTGCATGCCGCGATGACGCAATTGAAGGGCTCTTACCAGCCGCTGCTGACGCTCGGCCTCATGGCCGCACTCGGCCGCCTGCCCGCGGCCGCCCAGTCCGCCGCCGTGGACCTTCTCTCGACGAAGGCGTCCGCGGTCGCGACGAACGTGCCCGGACCGCAGGAGGCGCTCTACCTCGCCGGCGGCCGCATCGGCCGGCTCATCTTCTGGGTGCCGCAGTCCGGCGACATCGGTCTCGGGATCAGCATTCTTTCGTACGCGGGCCAGGTCCAATTCGGCCTGATCGCGGACGCGACGCGCGTACCGGATCCGGACGAAGTGACCGCCCGCTTCCGCGAGGAGTTCGAGAAAGCCGTGCTCGCGGTGCTGCTCGGGCCCTATCTCCGGAGCGGGCCCGCGGCGTAGTCACTCGAGCTCGGCTTTCGCCTGCTCGACGTCGAGCCGCTCCATCGCATCCGCGGGCTTGCAGGCGGCGGCCTTGCGGTAGAGCTCGATGGCCTGCTTCTTCTTGCGCTCCCCGTGCAGCATCAGGAGGCCGTTCGCATATTCCATGTGCGCGATCGCCGACCCGGGGTTGAGCTTCAGGGCTTTCTCGAAGTGCTCGACGGACTTGCCGGCGTCCGCGCCGTACGTGAGCCGGCCGGCGAGCGCGCCGACCTTGTCGATGATCTCGGCGTGGTAGAGGCCGAGCGCGATGTGGGCGTCGGCGTGCTTCGGCTCGAGCGTGATCGCGCGGTCGAGCGCCTTCCTGACCTTGCTGCCGATGCCCTCGGCGAGCGCCTTCACGACGGATACGCTCTGCGCATAGCGGCCGAGCACGAACGCCTGCATGTACCAGGCATTGGCGTCGCGCGGCGATTCGCGCGTTGCGGCATCCGCGCGCGCGCCGGCCTCGAGCAGCAGCCGGATCGCGGACTTGTCGTCGTCCACGAGGTAAGTCGCGGCGACCGCCGCCGACTTGTTCGCGACCGTGGCTCCCGGCGCCTTCAGCTTGGCGCCGCCGGCGATGGCCTTCGAGAACTCGCCGCGGTGGAACGCGCGCCAGGCGGCCTGAAGCTTGGCATCGGCCGGATACGGCTCGCGGTCGCCCTGGTGCAAGCGGTCCCAGGCTTTCCTGAGCGCTTCGCCTTCGTAGGCATACGGCGCGGCGTCGTAGGGAAACGCCGGGATCTTCGGCGCAGCCATCCTGTACTCCTCGGGCGGACGCGGTATTCTGCCGCATCGACGGCGGCCGAGTGCAGGCCCGGAGGCGAGCGATGGCGGTGAAGAAGAAGGGCAAGCTCGGCGCCGGCGAAACGAAGCCGGAGAAGGACCTCCTTTACTCCGCCCAGCAGATCTGGCAGGCCGGCCTCGGCGCGCTCGCGCGCGCGCAGGCGGGAGCGCCCAAGGTGTTCGAGGAGCTGATGCGCGAGGGCGGCAAGCTCCAGGGCGGCGCGCTCGACGCCGCGCAGAAGGCGGTGATGCAGGCGTTCCGTGGCGCGCAGCAGACCGTGAAGGGTCGCGTCGACACGGTGAAGGAGCAGGCCGGCGAGACCTGGGACAACCTCGAGAAGATCTTCCAGGTGCGCGTCCAGCGCGCGATGCAGCAGCTCAACATGCCCTCGGCGGACGAGATCCAGGCGCTGAGGCGCCGCATCGACGAGCTCGGCGGGCGCGTTGACCGCCTCAGCCGAACGGATGGCGCGAAACGATCATCTCGTCCCGCTCGGCGCCGGTCGAAACCATCGTGACCGGCACGCCGCAGACGGACTCGAGCCGCTCGAGGTAGGCGCGCGCAGCCGCGGGCAGCTGCGCAAGTGACTTGAGGCCGGCGGTCCGCTCCTTCCATCCGGGCATCGACTCGTAGCGCGGGGCGCCATCCGCGCCGTACTCGACGCAGAGCTTCACCGGGTCGACGCCGTCCAGCACGTCGAGCTTCGTGACGCAGAGGCCGGTGATGCCGTTGTTGACGATCGAGCGCGCGAGGGCCACCGCGTCGAACCAGCCCGTGCGCCGCGGCCGCCCGGTGACCGCCCCGAACTCCTGGCCGACGCGCGAGAGGTGGCGCCCCGCCTCGTCGTCGAGCTCCGTCGGGAACGGGCCGGCGCCGACGCGCGTCGTGTAGGCCTTCACGATGCCGAGGACGTCGTCGATGTCGCGCGGGCCCAGGCCCGTGCCGACCGGGGCATAGCCCGCGACCGTGTTCGAGGACGTCACGAACGGGAATGTGCCGTGGTCGATGTCGAGCATCGTCCCCTGCGCGCCCTCGAACAGCACGCTCTCGCCGCGTCGGCGGAGCGCAGAGAGCTCGAGCGTGACGTCGGCGACGAGCGGCCGGATGCGCTCGGCCTGCGCGAGGCAGGCGTCGAGCACCGTGCGGAAATCAGCCGGCGCCTCGCCGAGGCGCTTCTCGAGCAGGAAGTTGTGGTATTCGAGGAGCTCGCGCAGGCGCGATTCGAAGTGCCGCATATCCGCGAGGTCGCCGACTCGCACCGCGCGCCGCGCAATCTTGTCCTCGTACGCGGGCCCGACGCCGCGGCCGGTCGTGCCGATCTTGCGGTCCCCGCTCGCGCGCTCGCGCGCGCGGTCGATCTGGGCATGCGAAGGGAGCACCAGCGGGCAGAGCGGGCTCACGCCGACGCGCTCGAATGCCGGGATGCCGCGTCCGGCGAGCATGTCCGCTTCGGACAGGAGCGCGTCGAGCGAGACGACGACGCCGTTGCCGATGAGGCAGCGCACGCCCTCGCGCAGCACGCCCGACGGAATGAGCGACAGCACGGTCTTCTGGCCGCCGATCACGAGCGTGTGGCCGGCGTTGTGCCCGCCCTGGAAGCGGGCGACCGCAGCGACGCGCTCGGTCAGGAGGTCGACGACCTTGCCCTTGCCCTCATCGCCCCACTGGGCGCCGACCACGACGACGAAGCGTCCCATCCCCGCCTCAGGAACGTGCCAGCCAGAGCACCGCGACGCCAGCCACCATGCTGACGGCGCCCGCGACACGGAGCGCGCCGTCGTCCATCGCGGCTAGCCGCTCGAACGCGCGTCGGATGCCGCGCGGGCTCAGGAATGGGAGGATTCCTTCGATCACGAGCAGGAGGCCGAGCGCGGCCGCGAGGTCGGGCCATGCGATGTTCATGTGTGGAAATCCGCTCAGCGACCCGGCTGCTTCAGGTACTTGAAGAACTCGCCCTTCGGCGCGATGACGAGCACGTCGCCCGGCTTGCCTATCGAGTTGCGGTACGCCTCGAGGCTGCGGTACAGCGAGTAGAACTCCGGGTAGCGCTGGTAGGCGCGCGAGTAGATCGCGGCCGCCTGCGCGTCGCCCTCGCCGCGGATCACTTCGGCGTCGCGGTTGCCGCCGGCGAGGAGCTCCGTGCGCTGGCGCTCGGCCTCGGCGCGGATGCGCTGCGCCTGCTCGTCGCCCTCGGCACGCAGCTGGGAGGCCTGCCGCGCGAAGTTCTGCCGCATGCGGTTGTAGACCGACTCCGACACCTCGTCGGGCAGGTCGATGCGCTTGACGCGCACGTCGACGAGCGTGAGCCCGAGCTGGCCGACCGACTGGCCGGCGAACTTCAGGATGTCGCCGATGAACTCCGCGCGCTCCGCGGCGACCACCTGCTGGATCGTCCTCTTGGCGATCACGCCCTTGAGGCCGTCCTTCACGATCTCGGCGAGGCGCCCCGCCGCCGCCTCCTCGTCGCCGTTGGTCGCGAGGTAGTACCGCGCGACGTCCGTGACGCGCCACTTCACGTAGAAGTCGACGTTGAGGATCTTGCCTTCGCTCGTGAGGAACGGCTCCGCCGGGTAGTTCCGCGTCAGCACGCGACGGTCGAACTTCTGCACCGACTCGACCCAGGGCAGCATGAAGTGAAGGCCCGGCTCGAAGTCGGTTGCGACGATTTCGCGCAGGCGGAACCTGATCGCAAGCTCGGTCTCCTTGACCTGGAACATCGAGGCCGAGAGCAGCCACAGCGCGACCAGCACCCCGACGATCGCCTGGAACGTGGTGCGGCTCATCAGCGCTCCTTCCGGGCGCGCGGGTCGTCGGCGCCGAGCTCGGTGCCATCGTCGAGCCGGATCGTCGGCGGCGTGTCGACACCGCGCGCGCCGCCGCGCTGCTCGAGCAGCTTGTCGAGCGGCAGGTAGACCATGTTGCCGGTGCCCTCGGTGTCGACCAGCACCTTGGACGCCGAGCCGAGCACCTGTTCCATCGTCTCGAGGTAGAGTCGCTCGCGCGTGACGGCCGGCGCCTTCTGGTACTCGGCGGCTACCGCGAGGAAGCGCGAGGTCGCGCCTTCCGCGTCCGCGATGACCCGGCTCTTGTACGCGCGCGAGCCCTCGACCACGCTGACCGCAGCGCCGCGCGCCTTCGGCACGATGTCGTTCGCATAGGTCTGCGCGGAAAGCGTCGCGCGCTCCTTGTCCTCGCGCGCCTTGATTGCGTCCTTCTGCGCCGGCGCCACCTGCTCCGGCACGCTGACGTCCTGCAGGTTGACGCTGATCACCTCGATGCCCGTGTTGTAGGCCGCAATCGTCCGCTGCACCAGTTCCTTGGTCTTCGCGCCGATCTCCTGGCGGCCCGCCTCGAGCACGAAGTCGAGGCGGCTCTGGCCGATCACCTCGCGGATCGCGCTCTCGCTGACTTCGCCGAGCGTCTCCTCGGGATCGCGCACGTTGAAGGAGAACTTGACCGGATCTGCGCGCCGGTACTGGACAGCCAGGTTGATGTCGACGAGCGCCTCGTCCTGCGTGAGCATCCGCGTGCGATCGGTGAAGCTGCGGAACTCCGTGACGTTGACGACGGTGCGCTGGTCGATCGGCCACGGCAGCCGCATGTTGAAGCCTCCCGCCGTCGTCTTGACGTACTTGCCGAAGCGCGTGATGACCGAGCGCTCGGCGGCTTCGTTCAGGTAGAAGCTGCCGAACAGGACCCAGATGGCGGCCAGCGCGGCCAGGATCGAGCTGGCGCCGAGCGCACGGCTGGCCCCGCTCCCGCCGCCGCCCGACGGCACAGCGCCGAACAGCCCGCGCAGGCGTTTCTGCAGGCGCCGCAGCAGCTCATCCAGGTCCGGCGGGCCCTTGTCGGGCTTGCGCTGCCAGGGATTTTCGTTCTTGCCGGGATCGTTCCAGGCCATCGGAGGGACTCGGCGGACTCTCGGGGTCTCAGGCCGCGGAGCTCGCGGCGTCGCGCGGGAATTCTACGAAGCCCGGCGCCGCCGGACAAGGCGAAACGGCCGCCGCAAAATCGACGCCGGCTTCGCGGCAGAGCGCTTCGATCCGCTGGTGCGAAGACTCAACCACGAGGCGCGCGTCCCCGTCCGGCAGCGGCTCTTCCGCGCGCACGAGGCGTTCTTCGTAGAGCCGCGCGCGCAGGCGCCCCTGCGAAGGCGGCAACACGATCGCGAGCCGCATCGCCGCCTGCCCGAAGATCTCCTGGAGCGCGGCGCGCAGGATCTCGACGCCCGCGCCCGACGCAGCCGAGAGCCAGACGGCGGCAGGCTGGCCGGAGGCGCCACGCACGAGCTCTGGCGAGCGGCCGAGCCGGTCGATCTTGTTGTAGACGCGCAGCTGCGGAATTGCGCCAGCGCCGATGCCCGCGACGAGCTCGTCCACCTGCTCGATGCGACGGTCGCGGTCGGGATCGGCGGCGTCGACGACGTGCAGCAGGAGATCCGCGTCGCGCGCCTCCATCAACGTCGAGCGGAAGGCGGCGACGAGCTCGTGCGGCAGATCGCGCACGAAGCCGACCGTATCGGCTATGACGAGGTCCGGCGTGTGCGGGATCCTGAGGCGGCGCACCGTCGGGTCGAGCGTCGCAAACAGCTGGTCCGCGACGTACGCGTCGGCGCCGGTGAGCGACCGGAAGAGGGTCGACTTGCCCGCGTTCGTGTATCCGATCAGCGCGACGCCGGGCACCGGCACGCGCTTTCGCACCTGCCGCCCGGTGTCGCGCCGCTGAGCGAGCTTCTCGAGCTTGGCGGCCAGCGTGCGGATGCGCTTGCCGATCAGGCGGCGGTCCGTCTCGAGCTGTGTCTCGCCGGGACCGCGGAGCCCGATGCCGCCTTTCTGGCGCTCGAGGTGGGTCCAGCCGCGCACCAGCCGCGTCGAAAGGTGACGGAGCTGCGCGAGCTCCACCTCGAGCTGGCCTTCGGCGCTCCGCGCCCGCCGCGCGAAGATGTCGAGGATCAGGCCGGTGCGGTCGAGCACGCGCTGGCCGACCAGGCGCTCGAGGTTCCGCTCCTGCGACGGCGAGAGCTCGTGGTCGACGAGCACGAGGTCGGCGGACGCGGTGCGCGCACGGTCGCGGATCTCCTCCGCCTTGCCGCTGCCGATGAAGTACCGCGGTTCCGGCGTCTTCCGGCTGCCGGTGACGGTCGCGACCGGAACTGCGCCGGCGGAGCGCGCCAGGGCGTCGAATTCGGCGAGTTCGTCGGCGTCCGGAGGGTGCCCGAGGCCGATGCGGACGAGGATCGCGCGTTCGCCGCGCTCAGGACGCTCGAACAAGGGATCCTGCCGGCTCTCCGGTCAAGCGGTCTCCGAGACCGGCGCCTCTTCCTCGACGGAATCGCCGGTCGGCAGGCGCACGTTGCGCGCCGGCACGACCGTCGAGATGGCGTGCTTGTAGACCATCTGGCTGACCGAATTCTTGAGCAGCACCACGAATTGGTCGAACGAATCCACCTGACCCTGGAGCTTGATGCCATTGACCAGATAAATGGAAACCGGCACGCGTTCCTTGCGCAGCGCGTTCAGGAAAGGATCCTGCAGTGATTGACCTCTGGCCATGGTATCTCCTTGTTTTTTCTAGCACTTTCATGCCGCTCTAGGTTCGTCCGGCGGCTCAAAATCGGACCGTTCCGGGCCTTGTCAGGACGCAAGTGGCGTCGCCCGCATGGATCGAGTCTAGCACCTCCGTGCCGCGATTCGTCGCTCG
>Ga0075424_100000070_pt1 | contig 56805 bp, 41 predicted proteins | sample SoiMethybrSBSTD3_FD_75301 | JGI IMG/M metagenome (GOLD analysis project Ga0075424, IMG submission 75301) | Bulk soil microbial communities from a Populus tree surrounding site in Tennessee, USA - Soil MetaG P. TD hybrid SBSTD3 | ecosystem: Environmental > Terrestrial > Soil > Tree plantation...
CGGCGTACCAGATGCTGCATCGTTCCGCTAAGGTCAGACCGGGCCAGCGCGTGCTGATCCACGGCGCGGCAGGCGGGGTCGGGTCGGCGCTACTGCAGCTGGGCCGCCTCGCCGGGCTGGAGATGTACGGTACCTGTTCATCGCGAGGGGCGTCGGCCTTTTCTGACCTGGGCGGTATCCCAATTGATTATCAGCATCAGGACTTCGTGAAAGAAATTCACCGCCTCACGGGCGAGGGGGTAGACGTCGTCTTTGACAGTATCGGTGGTACCCACATCTGGCGCTCCCGCAAGGCTCTCCGTCCTGGCGGGCGGGTGGTGGCCTATGGCCTTACTTCCTCGCTGCGGGGGGGACGATTGGCCTCAGGTCGTTCCGGTGGTCGTCATCGCTATCGTGCAATCCTGATTTTCGGGCTGTACATTGCCGCCAGCTGGCTTCTCCCGGGCCGGAAGCGGGTGGTCCCCTACAGCATCCAGACGCTCAAACGGCTGAAACCGGCATTGTTTCGACAGGATTTGATCGCCCTGTTTGAACTCCTTCAACAGCAAAAGATCAAGCCGCTAATCGCGCAGCGATTTCCTCTTGCCGAAGCAAGACACGCGCATGAGTTGCTCGGCAAGGGGGGAGTGACAGGCAAGATCGTGCTGGTGCGCAACGCGTCATTGCTTGAATCAGGAGCGGTGTAACAACGGCATGCAGCCGACGGCGCTTCGCGCCGCTGGATGCCGAGTGTTAGTCGCGATAAACGCGCTTGTCTCCGTTAAATGGAATAGTTCCCGGGTTGTCGCTAGGGATCAGCCTAAAAGAGGGGTACACCGAGGTAACTTAGAATGGCCAAAAACCCGCGCCAGTCTTGATATTTGCTCGATTTTCCACAAGGGTTTATAGAGGGGTTGTACGGATTTTGAGTCCGCTGCGTCTGCCAGTTCCGCCATCCCGGCTTGACAATCATTTATTCTACTGCAAACTCTTGAAGCAGTTTCTTCCCGGTCCCCTCAGCCCGTAGCTGTTACGATACCGCTCATGAAAGGTGCTCTAAAGGTCGCTCTGCAGCTCATCCTCGTAAGCGCGTTGGTTGTGGGTGCGGATGATAAGTTGATGAACAGCGTACGAGCGCCTAAAGATGTGGCGCTCGATACCGATCCGGCATCCACATTCTGGCGTTCTGCTCAGCCAGTCCTCGCAGAACGTGATAGACAGGGGCAGCTGATTCCTGGCCGTCACTCGGAGATTCGCTCTCGGTGGACGGACAGTAACCTCTATTTTCTGTTCATCTGCCCGTACGAGAAGCTTTACCTAAAGCCCGCACCCAAGACTTCCGCCGAAACATATCAGCTCTGGGATTGGGATGTCGCAGAGGTCTTCATTGGATCAGACTTCGAGAACATTCGACGGTATAAAGAATTCGAACTTTCTCCTCAAGGCGAGTGGATCGACCTCGATATAGATTTGTCCAGCCCGAAGCACGAAAATGGCTGGACCTGGAACTCAGGATTTCAAGTGATTGCGAGGATCGACCGTTCTGCAAATGTCTGGTACGGAGCCATGCGGATTCCTTTCTCCGCGATTAGTCAACGAGTTCCCGCTGTGGGGACGACATTTCGCATCAATCTTTTTCGTATGCAAGGGCCGCCACCAGAGCGAAGGGCGATTACGTGGCAGCCTTCAATGGACGAGTCATTCCACGTGCCGGAACGCTTTGGCTTGCTGAACTTGGTGGAACGATAGCTGAGCGCTGGACAGTGACAGCTATTTTTGAGCACCGGAGAGACCTCACTTCCGCTCGCCCTCGACGATCGTGATATAGCGATCGATTGGCAGCTCGGTGAAGCGCTCGACGCGCCCGCTGGGAAGCGGCCATTTCACTTCCATCCAGTCAATGCTGGTTCGCTGCCCAAGTCTATCGCAAGTGCTATATATCATTAGCAAGGGACAGGGCAACGGTGTTTTTGGCGATAGCCAAGGATTTGGATCTCCATTGCTCGCCTTCAAGCAACACGGGGACTTCCATCTCGCGTTGCAAGAAATAACGCAGATTCTTCGCTTCGCTCAGAATGACAATGATACGGGGCCTGCTGAACAACGCTTGTGATGCTCAGTCACGATAGCAAAGTGGAAACCACCTTTGCCGATGCCCGACGATCGAGGAAAGGACGTTGGCTTTGGCGGGATTGGACCGCGGCTATTTCGCTCTTCTTCGCAACCGCAGCGGTCGTGCTGTGGCAGAACTCAAGGCTGGGGGTGCTCTGGGACCTCAGCTACATTCTGGAGAACTCGTACCGGATCTCGTTAGGAGACATACCCTATCGCGACTTTCCCCTCGCACATGCGCCCGCAACGTTTCTAATTCAAGCGGCGCTAATCAGACTGACGGGAAGGGTGTTCTTCCATCACGAATTTTATTGCGCTCTGGCGGGCGGGCTGTCGACGGTGCTGACCTGGCGAATCCTGAACAACTTTCTGCGAAGCGACGTGAAGTCAGCTTGGTGGCTGGGCCTGGTGCTAAGTGCGCCGCTGACCGTGCTGGGCATTTACTGCATCTTTCCGCATCCTTTCTATGATCCCGACTGCACATTCGCGATCCTCGCAGGCATACTCCTGCTTCAAATCTTGGAACAAACCGGCTTCGCCCCACGACGGGCATTTGTGACGGGGGTCATCCTAGTTATTCCGTTGTTCGTGAAACAGAACACAGGGCTGGCGTTTTTGGGAAGTACGGGACTGGCTGTGATTGCACTGATTGGGCACGAGGCTTGGCGTCGTCGGCCTCTTGCTGGTTACTTGTGGCTGCTGGTTGGGATGGCGTTTGGATTAGTTGCCGCGCTTTTACTCATTCATTTCACGGTCGGTCTGGCATCGTACGGGTACTGGACGCTGCACTACGCAGGCTCGCGACGGCTGCCTGGAGTCAGGGACATGCTCTCCGTATATCAGGAACATACGCAAGTGTGGTCGTGGCTGGTGGCGTTCATGAGCGGATTTCTGCTGCTGCGATTTATTCCGCAAGGCAGACGCACCCTGGCATTTTCGACCAGCGCAGTGATGTCGGTACCTTTTCTCTGGGTGCTTGTATCGCAGTTCACCGCGGACGATTCATCAGATCGAACTGAGCTACTTCTTGCTCTGTGGCCTTTTGTCTTAATAATGGGAGGCATTTGCGCATTATTTCGCTTACGGCAGCGCGCCGGCTTCGTTACGTTGGCTTTGCCGTTCATTGTGATTGCCACCGCGCACGGTGCGTTCTTGTCACAACAGCTCTGGGGCTCGACGTACGCTATCTGGCCGTTGTCGATAATTCTGATAGGAAGCAGCTTCGCCGCGATGGCCATTTCCTTCAAGGATCGATCCACCGGGATTTTGTGGCCTTTCGTATTCGCCGCGACGCTATCGCTGATCGTCGCGGGAGGATTCTATGTGCGTGACCACGAGCGGCTGAACTATGCCGATCTTTCCGGTGATGTGGTCCGGTCGAAACTGCCGGCGTTGACTGGTCTTTCAGTGCCTGGGCGATGGATACCGGAGTTCGAACAGTTGCTGCTATACACAGAACACGAGATTCCTAGGCCGGATGGACTGTTAATGATCCCGGGCGAGGATCTCTTCTACTACGCGACAGGCAGGCATCCGGAGTTCCCGGTCCTGGTATTTGACTACACTGTTAACCCATACAGTCCCGAGCAGATACTTGAACTAAGCCGGTGGCGGAACATCCGCTGGCTGGTAGTCAAGCGCAAAGTTCAGCTTGATCGAGACCCAGTCGAAGACAAGGACCGTCTGCTTCGTTTGCTGATGCAAGATTTCCAGCAGGCGAAGACCCTGGATAACTATGACGTGTATCGGCGGAAGACGCCGCCTCATTTGTGATTCGGTTTTGGTCTGAATGCACCGCGACAAACATGGTCGACCGCGCGTAGGAAATAGAATCCGTCACAATCTGTGCTCGGGTGCGGTCACGGTCAGCTCGTAATGTTTCTTGTCTCCGCGTCGCTGCTCTTGCCTCTCAACGAGCAGAACCTCGCTGTTGTTCCGCAGGCAAATAGTCCGCAGCCCGCTCCAATCCAGTTCACAGATGTGACTGCTGCTTCTGGAGTCAAGTTCGTCCATTACAAGGGGAATGATGGGATCTCGATCAACCGCGAGGAATTCGGCCCGGGTGTGTGCGTGGCGGATTTCGATGGCGACGGCTGGCCTGACCTCTATTTCGTCAACGGACGCGATCTTTATGACCGCGGCATTTCCGTCCGCAATGCCCTCTATCGCAACAATGGCGATGGCACTTTTGCCGATGTTACCGAGAAAGCAGGCGTTCCCGGAACCGGCTATGGGATGGGATGTGTCTGGGGTGACTACGACAATGATGGCTTCGAGGATCTTTTCGTGACCCAGTATGGACGCAACGTTCTGTATCACAACCATGGCAACGGCACTTTTAAGGACGTGACCGATAAAGCCGGCGTCGCCGGCACGGAAGCCGGCACGTTTCATTCCGGAGCGACATTCTTCGATTACGATCGCGATGGCCGGTTTGATCTTTATGTCGGCAGTTACGTTTCTCTTGGGAACAAGCCCTACTGCAAGCTGGATAACGTGCTCAGCAGTTGTGCTCCGAGCGAATACCGCGGCAGTCCGGACGCTCTGTATCACAACAATGGTGATGGCACTTTCACGAATGTGACAGTGAAGGCAAAAATCTATCAGCCGGAAGGCAAACATCTCTCGGGTGGCGCTGCGGATTACGATAACGACGGTTGGCCTGATCTGTTTGTCGCCAACGACGGGCTGAACGCCTATCTCTATCACAACGAACATGACGGTACTTTCAAAGAGATCGGATTAGCGAGCGGTATGGCTCTGACTTCGCGCGGTTTGACAATGGCGGCGATGTGTATCTCTCTGGGTGACTATGACAACGATGGCTGGCTTGATCTCTATATCTCGCATTTCCAGCGCTCTTCCGACCACCTCTGGCACAACGACGGGAAAGGATTTTTCGATGAAGTCAGCGACCAGGCCTGGCATTACTCGTCCTACGCGCGACGTGCTCAGCTTTGGTGGAGGATATTTCGACTATGACAACGACGGCTGGCCCGATCTGTTCATTGCAAATGGCCATGTCTGTCCGGAGGTGGAACAGACCACGTCCGAGATTCACTACAAGCAGATCAAGTCCCTGTTTCACAACGAAGCTAACGGTCAGTTTTTAGAAGCCACGAAGCTCGCTGGCAATGGTTTCGCAACACCGCACGTCGGCCGAGGAGTTGCGTTCCTCGATTTCGACAACGACGGCTTCACAGACGCGGTGGTTGCGAACAATGGCGATCCGCCGCTGCTGCTGCACAATAGCGGCGGGAATGGAAATCACTTCCTCAACTTCAAACTCGTGGGAACGCAAAGCAATCGTGACGGCATGGGATCCCACATTCGCGTCGTGGCCAGCGGCATTTCGCAAATTCGCGAGATTGCGGGCGGCGGCAGTTACTTATCGCACAGCGACCTGCGGGCCAACTTCGGTCTTGACAAGTCCACACGTGCGGAGACGGTTGAGATCACCTGGCCCAGTGGGCAGCGGCAAGTCTTTAGGAACGTGGATGCCGATAAGTTCTATCTCATTGAGGAAGACAAGGAGGAGTTGCAGGTACGGAAGATTGCCCGAAGGGCTGAGTAACTGGAGCTCTCCTTTGCGGCGGAAAACCCATAACCTGCAAAGTTCGCAAAGAGGGCCGTAAAGCACGCAAAGAAAAGCGCCCGTGCTATGTGCTCATCGCTGCGTGTAAGACTTCACGCAGCCGCCTGCCTACAACCACATCCTCTCCCGGCTGCAGCATCCACACTCCTACTACGATCGTATTTGGTCCACCCGGCAACCCCGCGCTCGCGGGGGCTTCGCCAGTTGAGGGATTCAGTTCAATGCGCGGCTTGCCCGCGCGCATCTTTTGCATCACCTCAGTCCCCGCAATTTTGATCCGGCTCTGGTCGTACGTGATGAGGAGATGGGGCACATGGTTTGCGGCAACCGTGGGAATAAACACCTGGCTTTGCACCGTCGCAATACTCTTTAGCGACTCGGCAATCCGCTCCGCGCGCTTGCGGTACTCGGCTTCCATTGCTGCATCGTCCTGGTTCAAAAACCAGTCCACGGCAGCAACCAAGCCGACGATCTCCTCTTTCGCGACCTTCATCCCGCGACCGATGGTGTTCGAGTTTGGCGAATTGTTCTTCTTCGCTGCGTCAATCAAGTCCTTTCTGCCTAGCAACAAGCCAGTACACTGAGGGCCGCGCAACCCCTTGCCGCCGGAAAATGTCACCAGGTCAAATCCCATCTGGGTGTAGTTCCATAGATTTGAAATGGGCGGAACGTCAGCGGCTGCGTCGTTGAAGCATGGCACTCCGTGCTGGTGTGCCACACGCACCCAATCCTCCCGGCTGATCTTGCCTTCGCCGGCATTGAAGAAGTGGGTCATCACCGTGCGCTCGCTGAATGCTTGCTCGTACTGTTCCAGGGTCTCGACTTCTAGGAAACGAATGCCGCAATTGCGCAAAGCATGATCGTAACCATAGCGATGCGTCTTCTGAACGATCACCTCGTTCTTCAGCGCACTCATATCCGTAGGAATGCCGAGAATAGCAGAGTCGTTTCCCTTTGTGACGCAAGCAGCCGTACCCACTACCAGCGCAGCCGCTGCGCCAGACGTAACGAGCGCAGCTTCGCAACGCAGGCGTTTCGCGAGGTACTCGCCCGAGCGGTCGAGCAATTCATTCAGATTTACGGGTTGCTTGCTGGCCAGAGCGATTGCAGCCTGCACTTCCTCCGGCATGATTGAGGCAGAGAGCACCGTGTAAGTTCCCGCCGCGTTGATGAATGCGGTGACGCCGAGTTTCTCATAGTAATCGACGCCCTTTACCGAAGGCTTCTTTTCCCGTGCCACAAGCGGAGAACTAGCGCACAATGCCGCACCAGCGACTGCCGCCTGCCCTCCCCTTCGCAAAAGCTTCCTGCGGCTGATTCTTGCCATTGAGCCTCCTTGAAAGTATCCACCACAGAGAGCACAGAGGATCACGAAGGAACGACTCTGTGTCACTCTGTGGTTTGTTTTTTCATTCTCGTGGATAATCATCCGCGCGTGCGGGCATAGAATTTCCTAAACCAGGTGTATTGAAATATTGCGGACGAGCTTTCTCCCAGTTCACCATACTCAGACCCGAGGGATCATACAGAATTCGCCCTGCACGCACCGTCATGCGTGCGATCAATCTAACGTCACCATCCATTCTTGCAAACCCGCAATCGATGTAGCCGAATTTCCCGTGCAGCAGTTCGAGCACGGCAATATCTGCTTCTTTGCCGATTGAAAGAGTTCCCAACTCCGGCCTGTGAATCTCGCGTGCCGGATTGACGGTTGAGCGCCGGATGATGTCGCCCAGCGGCACGCCCATCGCAAGAAATTTGGACATGACGCTGTTCATGCTAAGAATCGTGTAATTGCCGGTGTGTAGATCCGTAGAGATGGAGTCCGGAATGAAGCCTTGTTTCACTGCAGGCGCTGCATTGCGAAACCAAAAACTGCCGCCTCCGTGGCCAACATCAAACATGACACCGCGAGCGCGAGCTTCGGTCATGATTGGGTTCAGCTTTCCGTCCGGCAAGATGATGGGGAACTGCTGCGCGAAAACGTGAGTATGAATATCGCCGGGCCGCATTTTTCTTAGAATCAGATCGGCGTAGGTCCGCTCCGGACGCGGCCAGAAATCGAACATTACGGGCACGTTCGCGGCCTGACCACATTCTTCTGCCCGGTCCACGGCAGCCCACGGGGTGTGCTCGCCATCCCAGGGATCTTCCGTCCAGTAGTGTGCTGTTTTTACTCCCACAATAATGTCCGGATATTTCTTGATAGTCTCAGCACATTTCTTGGAATCCATCTGATCAACCGTCTGCTCGAGGCCGCCATTCATGCCGTTGCCGACAATGTTCAGGAAAGCCAAAACGTGCACCTTGGCGTGATCGATTACTTCCTCTTTCTCCTGGAGAAACGTCTCAGCGCCCGCGGTCCCTGCATCGACAACGGTTGTCACGCCGGATTGCAGCGCGATGTCAGCCGGGATTCCCAGCGGCGCGACCTGGGCACGCGCCTCAGGAGCAAACCAGTTGAGCGGCGCTCCGCCGTGGCCGATATGAAAATGAATATCGATGAGTCCCGGTGTTACGTAAAGCCCGGAAGCATCAACAACCTTTCCCGCTTCGCTGGCGGCAATCTCTTTTTCAACCGCTGCGATTTTGCCGGCTGCAACTGCTACGTCCATCACTCCATCGGTTCCGTTCGCGGGATCAATTACATGCCCTCCCTTCAGCAGCAGGTCGTAGCGCGGCTTCTGGGCCGAGACGTTCAGGTGAAGAACAGCAACGGTTAATGAGATGCCACAAACTCTCATCCATTCACGCATGTGGTCCTCTCTGCCAAGAATTTGTCGCCGAAATCTTCGCAAGTCTACTCACCCGAACACGTGTTGTCATCGCCAGGGCTTACCGTTGCATTGCCGAAAGCTTGAAAACACTAAAGCAGTAGCGTAGTTTAGCTGCTTATTTTTCCGGAGCCAATGGAATGGATCGCCGCACATTTGTAAAGGGCAGCCTGGGCGCCGCCGGCTTGTTTGTTGGCGGCTTTGATCCATTTGCCCAGGGTGACCTCTCCTTCCCACAGGCTCCCCGCATACAGGTCCGCAGTCTGCCGCAACACAAGCCTTCGCCGCTCGGGATGCCCGGTTTATTTCCCGGACGCGTCGTGGAGGTCCACGATCCAAACGCAATCACCGGCAACCGAGTTTCGCAGCTCGCTGTTCGCCGCATGCTGGAACAAGGAATGAAAGAGTTAGCTGGGGAGCGCACGGTCGCTGATGCGTGGGCCAAATTTATTGAGCCCAGCGACATTGTGGGAATCAAGATCAATCCATCAGGAGCTCCAGCCTGCTGCTCATCCCCTGAGATCGTACGCGAGATCATCAGCGCGCTTCAGTCGATCAAGGTTCCGGCATCGAACATAGTTGTGTACGACCGATACGCTTACGAAATTGACGTGGGCAGCTATCAGGTACTGCTTCCGCCCGGAGTTCAGATCCTGGGTATCCAGGACGGCTTCTCTGACGTGTCTGGCTACGATGCCAACATATTCTGCGAAGCCAACTTCTTCGGCGAATGGGAAACTCGTTCGTACATGGCAAGTGTCGTGGCTAATAAAGTCACGAAGATCATCAACGTTCCCACCCTGAAAGACCACTCGGCTTCGGGCGTCACCGGATGTTTGAAGAACCTTGGCTACGGCACGTTCAACAACGTGGCCCGTTCCCACCGGTCACCCTTCTCGTTCACCAACCCATTGATCGGCATCATGTGTTCGATCGAGCCGCTACGTTCGAAAGCTGTGCTGCACATTATGGACGGCATGCGCCAGGTGTGGCACGGGGGACCGCTTACCCAGGTACAGGATTTCATTTTGCAAACCGGAACTCTCTACCTGGGCACCGACCCGGTGGCAATCGACAGCGTCGAATTAGAGGCTATCGAGAATACGAGAAAGGAAAAGGGAGCGCCTTCCGTGTGGGACCGCAACCCCGAGAGCATAACCCAGAACAGCCACGATTTTTACCACAACCCACAGAAAAATCTTTTCTATCGCCAGCCGGGACACATTGCAGCAGCAGGAACACTGGGACTGGGGATTTCCGAGCTGAAGCAGATCGACCATCGGCGGGTTGCGTAAGCAGAAAATGAAGGGGTCTTCGGGAAACTCCGCGCCGTCCAAGATCGAAAGTGATTGGCCCGCACTCCTTAAAGACAATTCGCGAACCGGTGGCCAACCAGCGGCCGCAGTGCGAGCACCCAGCCGTGCCCGCTGGCAAATCCGCCTGGGAAGCGCAGTTCGTTCCTCGCCAGTATTGCGCGGCGGAGTCCTGTATGTGACCGCGGTGAGCGGGGCTCTGTATGCGATCGATATCCAGAGCGGCCGCTCTAAATGGAAATTCCAGGCTTCCGGGCTGGTCCATTCCACTCCCTCGATTTGCGGCAACAAAGTTCTGTTCGGCTGCGACGACGGAAAAGTCTACGCCGTAGACTGCGATTCGGGAGCAAAGGTCTGGGAAGCGATTTCTCGAGGGGAAGTCTGGACTTCGCCCGTCGTGCGCAATGGAGTTGCTTTCTTCGGCAGTGCCGACGCTCAGATGTATGCCGTCGACGCGAATACAGGCGCAAGGCGCTGGACACGGCAGGTTGGCGGACGAATCTATTCGACGGCATTCGTTGCCGGCGAGCAGCTCTGTTTCGGCTGTGGCGATAGCAACGTCTACAGCCTTGATGCCTCCTCAGGCAAAATCTTGTGGTGGACTGCTACCGGCAATGGGATTGATTCATCGCCCGCGGTCGCTGGTGATACCGTCGTGATCGGATCGGAAGATTTCTTCATTTACGGTCTGGACGCGACCACCGGGGCCGTGCGCTGGAAGTACGAAACCGGGTTGGGGATTGCCTCTTCTCCCGCCATCGCGGGCGACCTCGCGATTAGCGGCAGCAAAGACGGCTTCGTTTACGCGCTGGAGATCCAGACAGGTGGGTTGAGCTGGAAAGCGCAGGCAGGCGACGTAGTGACTGCCCCTCCTGTCGTCGCCGACGGCGTGGTTTGCATTCAGGCAGGCGGCACCTTCGGTTTCGAAACCGCCTCGGGAAAATTGGCTTGGAGAGCTGGGTTGGGCGGAGCCGTTCAATCGGTCCCGGTGCTCACTGATAAAGTGATCTACCTCGCGAGTCTCGACGGTGAGGTCTATGCGCTGGAATAGCGGGCTGGTGACGGGCGTTTTTTTTGTCGCTGTAGTGAGTGGATCGGCTGCCGCAGATCAGATCGCTGCCTTTGTTCACAAGAAGAAATATGTCATGGGGACGGTGTTCGAAATCGTCGCTTATGACGCTACTCCAGCCCACGCACAAGATGCCATTGATGCCGCTTTTCAAGAAATTGTCCGCCTCGACGGCGTTCTGAGTAATTACAAATCCGGCAGTGATCTCAGCCGCTTAAATCGGTCGGCTCATTTTCAGGCGTGCGCGGTTCAGCCGGACTTGTATCGCGTCATCGAGGGATCGCTGCGCTATTCGAAGCTCTCGGATGGCAAGTTCGATATCACCGTAGGCCCATTGGTCGACTTCTGGAAGGCAGTGCTGCGCGACGAACGTGTACGTTTCCTTGGAGGAGAGCAGAAGCTGCGGAGCTGCGTCGGATACGAGAAGATCGAACTGCTCCCTCCGGATCGAGTGAAGTTCCACTCCCCATGCCTGGAAATCGATCTCGGAGCGATCGGGAAGGGTTATGCCGTGGACCGCGCGGCTGAAATCCTGAGATCATTCCATATTTCACGAGCACTTATTGATGCGGGGGGCAGCACGCTATTCGCCATCGGGTCGCCCCCCGGCCAGTCGTCGTGGCTCGTGCACCTGAGAGATCCCTCCGGAAAGATCGATCCGCAGGTCATGCTGTCCGACAACAGCGTCTCGACTTCGGAACAAACGGCGCCAAGCTTGATTGGAAACCGCACAGGCGGGCACATCATCGATCCTGAAACCGGCAAGCCCGTAAAGGAGACGATTGCGGTAAGCGCGGTCGCAAGGACCGCTACTGCGTCTGACGCTCTTTCGACAACTCTGTTCTTGCTAGGTCCAGAAAAGGGGAAGCACCTGATCAGTTCGATGTCCGAGACAGCGGCGATCTGGATTTCGCCCGCCGGTCAGGCGGACATGGCCTCTAACGGACCGCGAATTATCCTGGAGAACCAAAATGTTGAGCCAGGTTCGCGACGTTCACAAGTAGCAGCGCATTCCATTCAGTGATGCTAAATTTCATGCTTATTCGAAAAGCATTTCTTGTCTTATGCTCCCTGCTGTTTGCTGTTCCCCTATGGAGCAAGGTTCTCTTGCGCTGGACTGAACCCGAGGCGCCGCCCGCGAAACGCCTGGGAGTGAATGAGCTCGCGATCCCTTGGGACGCTGGCCGGGTCCCAGTTTTCAAGACCCTGGCGCAGCAGGGATATCAAATTTACGCGGAAGTGGCACCGGACCAGGCGTTTGAGGCGAGCGCGGCAATCGCAAAGAACAGTTTAACTGGTGTCATCCTGGAACCGGGTAACACATCGCAAAGCCAGGCAGACGAGGTCCTCCGTAAGGTTCGAGCTGCCTATCCGAAGCTTCTACTCCGGATTGCCAATTCAAATGGCAAGCAGCCGCAAATGAAATCGCGGCTGGTGATCAATCGCAACGGCATTCTCGAAGTAACCAGTTCCACGGCCCAGCCTTGGATTGACACCAATTTGGCGTTGCTGAAACTGGAACGCGCTTTTCATCCCGGTCAAGTCCCGCTCTACAGTTTTCAATGGGATTCAGAAAGAAATGAACAGTTACCAGCTCCAACCGGAAATGACTATGCTCTGGCTGTTGCGGAGGCCGGTGCGTTCGAGGCAGATCTAATCTTACGTCTTCCAGAAAGCTTGCAAACGGATTTGATCCGCAAGGCTCCCGACGCGTGGGAAATCTGGGATGACGTGAAGCGCTGCCTGGCGTTTGTTTCACACACTGCAGACCACCGCCGCGAAGGGACCTCGAATATTGCTATCGTGAGCGACACCATTGGAGCATCTTACGAACCCATAAATCTGCTGGCCCGGCACAACATCCTGTGCCGTGTCTTGTCGCCGGGTGAGTTGAACGAACGCAACGTTGAAGATCTCGATGTTCTCATTCTATTTGTTGCCCCACAAAGCCAGATGATCCGAACGATTGCCGCCTTCGCCACTCATGGCGGAACCGCCATCCTGGTTGACGCCCATGGCTTCTACCCCTGGCAATCCGTCCGGCCAATGCGGGATGCTCAGAATTCGGCTTCGTATGCAGTCGGTAAGGGTCGGGTCATTGAACTCCCGGAACCGGTGACCGATCCAGAGACTTTTGCCCAGGATGTTCGCCGCCTGATTGACAATCAGAAGATGCAGATCAGTTTGTGGAATGCCTTGACTACTGTGGCGGTCCTCTATCGTTCCGCGGACACCGGAGGAAAAATTGTCGAGCTTCTCAACTACGCCGAAGAACCGCTTCGCGTGCAGGTACGAGTTAAAGGATCCTTCGCAACAATTCGCTACGAAACGCCAGGGCATGGTTGCTGCGAATCGTTGAAACCGACACAACATGACGGCTTCACTGAATTTGTTGTCCCCTCGCTTCAGATTGCCGGCCGTGTGCATCTAGGCTCTGAACACGCACGCGCCGCTCAAAGGTGAATATGATGCGACGTTCATTAGTAATCGCGCTGCTCATTGTCCTTTTTGCTCCGAGCTTCGGCTGGGGAGCGCAACCAGGCTCGTATTTGATCTACATCGGCACTTACACAGGGCCGTCCAGCAAAGGAATCTACGCTTTTCGCTTCAACGCCGAGACAGGCAAAGCCACATCGCTCGGATTAGCGGCAGCGACCACCAACCCGTCATTTCTAGCCATTGACCCGAAGAAAAAGTTTCTATACGCGGTAAACGAAGTCTCCGAGTATGAGGGTCAGAAGACAGGCGGAGTTAGTGCATTCGCCGTCGATTCCAAAACCGGCAAGTTAAGCTTTGTCAATGAAGTCTCTTCGGAAGGGCCGGGGCCCTGCCATATCACTCTGGACCGCACAGGCAAGTACGTGCTGGTCGCAAACTACGACGGAGGAAGCCTTGCCGCCTATCCGGTGCTGGATGATGGCCGGCTGGGGAAGCCTTCAGCGAACATCCAGCACAGCGGCCATGGCGCCGATCCTGAACGCCAGGCAAAGCCCCACGCGCATTGGATCGGCCTCTCTCCCGATAACCGCTTCGCCCTGGCCGTGGACCTGGGACTCGACAAAGTGCTGGTTTATCGCTTTGATCAAGCGAAAGGCAGGTTGGTTCCGAATGATCCTGCGTTTGCCGGGGTGGATGCCGGAGCAGGTCCACGGCACTTCACTCTCGACCCCAGCGGCAAGTTCGGCTACGTCATCAACGAGTTGGGTTCGAGTATCAGCGCATTTTCGTACGACGCTAAAGCTGGCATTCTGCATACGGTGCAAACGATTTCCACTTTGCCACAAGACTTCAAAGGCAAGAACGACACGGCTGAGATAGTGGTTCATCCTAATGGCAAGTTTCTCTACGGTTCCAATCGTGGACACGACAGTATTGCCGTGTTTGCAATCGATCCGGCGAAAGGGACGCTTAAACCCATCGACTATGTTTCAACCCAGGGAAAGACTCCTCGCAACTTTGAGATCGATCCCAGCGGCTCCTACCTGTTCGCTGCCGATCAAGACTCAGACAAAGTAGTGGTTTTTCGCATCGATGCTGAAAGTGGGCGTCTAACGGCGACTGGTGAAGTGCTGCAAGTACCTTCGCCGGTTTGTGTAAAGCTGGTTGCAATTCAGTGATCCAAAATGCACATCATGAATTCCAGAATGCAGCCTAAACTGAATTTCCTTGTGCGCCCACTGGCTGTCCTAATGCTGTTTTGCGAGGCGTTCGCGTTGGCAGAGGTGCGGGTTTGGGAAGACACGCTTGCGCTGCCGGTTTACGAAGAAGGAATGCCAGATCCAAATCCCCCATTCGATCAATTTGCGGTTTCTCGCTTTAACTATCCCTATACGTTGAGAACGAACCTCACCGATCGCCGCGTAGTTCACAATGTGCGCGCAATTTATCTGGAGAATGAATATTTGAAGTGTTCGGTTCTGCCGGATGTCGGAGGCCATCTCTACACATGCACGGACAAGATCTCTGGCAAGCCGATGTTCTATGCGAATCCATCCATCAAGAAGGCGGCGATTGGCTATCGCGGAGTCTGGGCGGCGTTCGGCATCGAATTCAATTTTCCGGTCTCGCACAACTGGGTGTCTATGTCTCCGGTGAACTTCGCTTTCGCGAAACATGAAGACGGCAGCGCCTCAGTCACGGTCGGCAACATCGATCGCGTTTATGGAATGGAGTGGGCGGTGGAGTTAGCTTTACAACCTAAGTCGACCGTCCTCGAACAGAAAGTCACTCTAAGTAATCGTAGCGACGTGAGGCACCGTTTCTATTGGTGGAACAATGCCGGAGTCGAGGTCTGGGACGACTCCCGAATCGAATATCCCATGCGCTTTGCTGCCAGCCACGGATTTACGGACGTGTATCCATGGCCGGTAACGCAAGGTAAGGATCTGAGCGTAATTCACAATCAAACCGACGGCCCGGTATCGCTCTTTGTGCACGGCAGCCGCGAGCCGTTTATGGGAGTCTGGAATCCTCACACCAACACGGGAACGGCACATTTTGCTGAGTACGCTGAACTTCCCGCTAAGAAGATCTGGTCTTGGGGAGCCGATGCTGATGCCCTAGATTGGCGGAAGGCGCTTTCCGATAACAACAGTGCATACGTTGAAATTCAGGCCGGACTCTTTCGCAACCAGGAGACGTACGGTTTCCTCGAACCGCGGCAGTCAGTTCACTTTTCCGAGTTTTGGATGCCCGTTCGGGAGATCGGCGGCATTTCTCGCGCAAATCTTACAGGAGTAGTGAACCTGAGCCGCCGATCCAACGCTTTGATCGCAGGATTTAATGCAAACCGGGCGATTTCACACGCTGGGATTTCGATTCTCGACGGCAATCAACGACTGCTGACTGAAACTGTCGACCTTGTACCCGACCGCACCTGGTTGCGCGAAGTCCAAGTTCCGGATCCGCAGCGGAGGTACACGTTCGAACTTCGAGACGCAAGCGGCGCCACCCTTCAGCGTCACACCGAGGGCGAATACGATTGGTCCCCGCAATCAGAAATACATGTCGGCCCGCAGCCCTCCTATCGAACATCGGCGCCTGACAAACGAAGCGAAGACGACTGGATTGAACTTGGCAAAGAGAAAGAACTGAATGGCGACAAACTGAAGGGGCTGGATACCTACAAAGATGCCCTCGCGAGATTCCCCAACAGCTTTGCCGCCCAAAAAGCTGCTGGACGCCTGGCCTCCAGCCTGCTCCGGTTCGAAGAGGCAAAGAGCTTTCTGGAGCCGGTTCGGAGCAGGGATACGTCGGACACAGAAATTTCCTACTATCTCGGAATCGCATATGACGGACTCGGCGATGTTCCCCACGCGCGAGCCGCTTATGAAGAGGCGCTCAGATTACCGGAATTTCGAGCGGCGGCGGCAGTGCGCCTGGCTGAATTGCTGGCGCGCGGCGGCGACCTGCAAAGGGCCGAGCATTACTTGCAGGAAGTTCTACGCGTCACTCCCGATGACGTTCGCGCTGTGGAAGAACAAGTAGCGATTCTGGACGCGCTTGGCAAGAGTGCGGAGTCACGAGCTCTTGCAGAGCAGTCACTCCAGCCTTTCCCGCTCAGTAACTTTCTACACGAAGAGCTAGGGAATCCTGATCTGAGGCACCTGGCAAATGATGTTGATCGACTCCTAGAGATTGCCGGCGAGTACATGCGCCTTGGGCTCTATCAGCGGGCATTAACGGTGCTCTCTCGAGATTATCCGCGGCCGACGGCCGATGAAAGCGAACCCGGTAGTCTGGAGTTGCCGAGTCATCCGTTGCTTGCTTATTTCACCGGCTATTGCAAAGAGAAGCTCGGCCAGTCTGGAATAGCAGATTACGAGCGAGCCTCAAAGCTTCCGACCGCATACGTGTTCCCGAGCAGTGCCGAAGCGTTAACCGTGTTGCAAGCGGCCCTGCGCGCATATCCCGAAGACGCTTCTGCTCACTATCTTCTGGGAACGCTCTATTTTTCGCGCGGTCTCACCGATCTTGCGCTTTCAGAGTGGTCTAAAGCGCGCGCCACAAATCCCGATATCCCTGTGCTTGATGCCGACCTCGGACTCGCGCTGCTTCGCGTCAAGAACGATCCTGCAGGCGCGCTCGCCGCCTTCCGCGAAGGAGTGAGCACGGACCCAACAAATGTCGTCAATTACATCGGCATCGACCAGGCGCTCAGCATTCTCAACCGGCCTGCACAGGAGCGCGTCGAAGCTCTCCAGAAATATCCCCGGCAGAACGACATGCCGTCGGAATTGATTTTCGAACTCATTCTAAATCTTCTTGAAGCGGGAGATTACCAGCGCGCCGAAGCTCTATTCCATGACCGGTTCTTTCCTAGGGAAGAAGGTGGGGTTAACGTTCGACAGGTATGGATTGAAGTGCAACTACAGCACGCGATATCGCTGGCGAAGAAAGGTCGCTGTACAGAAGCGATATCTTCCGCACAACACCTTGGCTCGAGGGTTTCGGGCCTTGCTTTTACAAATGACGGCCTCGAGCCTTATCTGAATTCGGCGCGAACGAACTATCTGCTCGGTACAGTAGATAGCTCGTGCAGCAAACCTGCTGAAGCACGAACGCATTTTGAAACTGCGTTGAAAGCCTCTTCTGCCGATCAGGCCGTCTGGTCATGGCTGGCTGCTCAGCAATTGTCAGATTCCGACCTGCAGCAGTGGCGCACACGTCTCGGGACTGCCCTCTCTAAGCTGGAAGAGCTAAATGAAACCGGTTCCCCCACAAGCTGGTCACTTTATCTGACCGGATTGCTTCAAAAATCATTAGGACGCGAGCAAGAGGCTGACGCCACGTTGCAGCGCGCGCTTTCCTTAGCACCACAAATGCTGGCGTACCATTTCATACGCCAGGCACGATCCGGTTCAATACAATAGATTTTCGCAAACCGAAGCCAGCAGGACGCCTGGCAGAGAGCTTCGAATGCCTTGCCTAATCTCTATGCTTGGCTACGGGTTTCGCTGCAGAAGGATCTTGTTCTCTTAGACTGATCAGATAACTTATCAGGTCATCGAGTTGCTGGCCGGTCAGCCGTGAAGCGTAGTCAGACGGCATTAGCGATTTGGATTGCTGTTCGATTCTTTGCAATTCGGACTTCATGAACAAGTGAAAATTGCCATCCGCGGACTGCAGTTGCAGTGAAAAATTATCCTCGTTGCGAACAATACCTTCGTATTGCTTTCCATCCTGTGTGATCACCATTGTGATTCGGGCCCGCGAGCCGGGATATTGGTCGGGATGCGCAATGATTGCGCGCATCTCATTTGCTGACTTGGTTTGCGCGTGATTCGTGAGGTCCGAACCGATGAATCCTCCAACTCCTTGGATCATGTGACATTGCGAGCAACCGGCCGCTCCGAAGAACAGCGCTTTGCCGGACTGAGGATTGCCTTGAACCGTGGACTTGAGTTGTCTTCCCTGCAATACACGCAAATAGCGCACGATGTCACGATTTTTTGAGTTTCCTAAAGCACGAAATCCGGGCATCCCTGTTCCGGCAACCCCCGCTTCGATGATGCGGAGAAGTTCGGCGTCACTGAGGTGCTGGACTTCTCTCCGGGTAGCGATGTCGGGCGCGCGTTCGCCACCATGTCCGTCGAGGCTGTGACAAGCTGCGCAATTTGAATTGAACAATTGACGTCCAGCCTGAGAATCGTGCGCAGTTGTGCGGGAGATATCTTCGGCAGGGAGAGATGATGTCAACAGGCAACTAAGAACGATAATGCCAAGTGATTTTTTCGGGTGCTTGGATTGACGTCGCGATAGCAAATCTGGATGTGATGTCGTGGGCAAAGTGGCGGTTCCGTCGCTTTCACCACGTAGGTCCCGAAGTCTCGATGCTTTCACTGTGTGAAAACGCCCTTTCAATTCGCTATGAAGAGTGTTACAGTCCGCGCTCATATATACAGCCTGGAGTATCGGATGAACAAGTCGCAATCCGACTGGCGGAAATGGGGCATGGTAGCGGCTGGACTCCTCCTCTTAGGCACCTTCAACGTCTATCGTGGATCGGGAGTTCTCGCGCAATCGTCGGTTTCCGAAAGTGACGATGCTCATCTGCTCGACGGCTTTCGCCACGTTGAAGTAGCTTCGGTTTCCGACGCCCTGGAGCAACTTTCCGGTCGCCGCCAGTATATGTCGCACCGGATGCAGCCGATTTTTCCGGCGAAGTTCGCAGGTTTCGCAGTCACCGTGAAATTGCAGAAGGACGAAGGCAACAACGATCCGGCGGCGTTGAATGGCATGCTGGCGGCAATTGACCAAGGTACGGCTAACTCCGTCTGGGTCATGGTTGTTGAAGATGGCGCGGATATTGCCGGCATGGGCGGTCTGATGGGAACCGCCATGTGGTCCCGTGGCTATGTAGGCGCGGTCATTGACGGCGGAGTGCGCGATGTTGGCCATCTTCGTAAAATCGGATTTCCCGTTTATGCCTTGGGAATTGTTCCTTCGACTTCCGTGCACCATTATCGTTATGCCGCGGCGAACACACCGTTGGTTTGCGATGGAGTGGAAGTCAAACCCGGCGACATTGTCGCGGCTGATGGCGACGGCGTGGTGGTTGTACCACGAGCTCAAGCTGCCGAAGTTCTGGCAAAATCACAGCAGTTGGATTTTCAGGAGCACTCCATGTATGGCTACATCGAGAAATACAAATCCATTGTGGAGGCTGTAAAGAAATTCGGGCGCTTGTGAGCTCCTGTTTTCATCTCGCAGTTTGCGTTTTTATTTTTCACTAAAGTATTTGGGCCAGGACAAAACCGTATGGCAAACAACGGCAAACGCACGTACAACATCACCGCTCTGCAGCGAGGGCTGAAGCTGTTGAATCTTTTCGCCAAGGCAGAGCGAGGCCTCACTGCCACGCAAGTAGCGAAACTTTCCGGACTACCCATCAGCACTGTTCACCGTTTTCTGATGAATTTGGATTCTTCCGGCTTTCTCACCAGTACTGGCAACGGAAACTATCACCTCGGAATCGCATGTTTCTCTCTGGGGCAGTCAGCTCTGGGACATCTTGACATTCGACGACTGAGCCTGCCCTACCTCCAGGAACTCCATCAGCACACTCGTGAAACCATTCACCTGACGGTGCGGCATGAGCTTTCTGCTGTTTACGTTGAGAAGCTCGATTCTCCTGAGCCGCTGCGAATCTTTTCACGGATCGGCGCGACGGTACCGCTGTACTGCACGGCGGTCGGCAAGGTGATGCTCGCATTTATGACCCAAGAGGAACTGGCGCGAGTTCTTTCCCAAATGGAGCTCAAGCGGCGAACACAAAATACGCTCGGCAATCTTCAGGAATTGCAGACCGAAGTGGAGCGGGTGCGCCGCGCCGGATACGCCTGTGATCTGGAGGAAAACGAGTTACACATTCGGTGTGTCGCCGCGCCGATCTGGGACCATACCGGGGCCGTGAATGCCAGCCTGAGTATTACCGGACCTGCGGTTCGCATGCCCATGACGCGACTTCGTCAACTCGCGCCTTTGGTTATGCAGGCAGGTCTGAAGATTTCGCGGGAATTGGGGTTTCAACTTCCTGGCGCGACCGAACGAAATTTGTTGCTGAAGAATTGGCCGTCAGCCTCGGGTCGTCAGCAGATGGCTGCGCGTTCAACTGCTTGAAATTAAGAGCAACTCTGAAGAGGGTTCATAACCGCAAGAAATGCGTTTTCGTCGATGGACGATTGTTTTGGCCGGGCTGATGACGAGCTTTGTCTCGTCACAAAAGGTTGTGGGTGATGTTGTCTCTGTTGCCGTTAATGTGCAGCCATCGGACCTTGCCTCGCAACCGCTGGCCGCGGACTGGCTTTCGTATAACGGAGACTACTCCGGGAGGCGGTACAGCAGCCTGGATGAGATCAATCTGACCAATGTGGCGCAACTGCGAGCGCAATGGGTATTCCATGCGGAGAATTCCGATCGACTGGAAGTCACGCCGGTAGTCGTGAATGGCGTGATGTTTGTGACCGCGGCGAACGATACTTTCGCTCTCGATGCCCGGACCGGGCGCAAGATTTGGCATCATTCGCGACCCATTAGTGAAGGCTTGATTGATGATGCCTCACGTCACATCAGCCGGGGCGTGGGGATTCTGGGTTCGCGGGTGTATCGTCTGACGGACAATGCTCACCTGCTTTGCCTCGATGCGCGTTCGGGCCACTTGATTTGGGACGCAGCTTACGCCGATTGGAACAGGAACTACGGCGCGACCAGCGCGCCTTTGATCGTGAAGAACAAAGTGATCGTGGGCACGTCCGGAGGAGATGACGGCGTCCGCGGATTCGTCGCCGCTTATGACGCCACGAGCGGCGAACTCGCGTGGCGTTTCTGGACGATTCCCGCACCTGGCGAGTTTGGCTCTCAAAGTTGGCCGGGCGACAGCTATCTGCACGGTGGCGGCACCACTTGGATGTCGGGAACATACGATCCCGAACTGAATACTTTGTTTTGGACCACGAGCAATCCTTCGCCGGATTTCGACGGCGCGGTGCGCCCAGGAGACGATCTCTACAGCAATTGCGTGTTGGCGCTTGATCCGGACAACGGGAAACTGAAATGGTATTTTCAGTTCACCCCGCACGATCTATTTGATTACGACGCCACCGAAACCCCAATGCTCATTGACGCTGCTTACAAAGGTGAGCAGCGCAAACTGCTGGTGCAAGCCAATCGCAACGGATTCATTTATGTGCTTGATCGCACCAGCGGAAAATTCCTCTCCGCAGTGCCGTTCGTCGAAAAACTGAACTGGGCAACGGGGGTAGATGCGGATGGGCGCCCAGTCGGTAGAGCCCTTAAGCCGTCTGTCGAAGGAACTCGCATCTGCCCCGGGTATGCGGGAGCTACCAACTGGTTCAGCCCTTCCTATAGTGAATCTACTCACCTGCTGTATTTCTTTGCGCTCGAGGAATGCCAGGCCTTTTTCTTGAAGCCGCAGAAATTTAAGGAAGGCGAAACCTACTATTCAACCGGGGTAAAGCGCATTCCAGGTGAAACTTCGCAGAAAATTCTCTTGGCCTACGACATGAACGCGCAGTCATTTCGGTGGAAGTATCCGCAGGTAGGCCATGCCCATTCAAGCGGTGGCACCATGAGCACGGCTGGGGGACTACTCTTTTTCGGGGATGACGCAGAATCGTTTGAAGCGGTCGACGCACAAACGGGCACGCCTCTATGGCATTTCAACACCGGTCAGGTTTTCAGTGCTTCGCCGATGTCGTACGCGATCCAAGGCAAACAGTACGTCGCGATTGGCGCGGGCAGTGACATTTTCAGTTTTTCTTTGCCATGATCCGCCTTCTCTAAAGATGGCGGCAACAATAAGGAGAACGTATGAGCTTCTTGAATCGTAGAAATTTGATGGGCCGTGTGGCCGCTATGTGCTCTGCCGTGGGAGTGGGAGGTTTGATAGCGGAAAGTGCCTTCGCTCGCAAGAAGCCTGCGGAGGACGCAGTTCGCAAGCTGAACCGCGATGGAAAGCCCGCAGATGGTCAGCAGATGATTACGCCGCTGATCCTTCACAACGGGCTCATTTACATTGCCGGTCAGGGAGCGAATTCGAATGGACCGGTGGGCAAAGACGACATCGATAGCCATGTCACCAAGGTGATGGAAAACGTCAAGCAGCTGGTCGAGACGGGCGGCGGCAGCATGGACAGCATCCTGCAGCTCACGGTTTTTCTTACGGATCTGTCGAATTTTGAGGCCATGAACAAGATTTTCAAAACCTATTTTCCACATGGCGGGCCGGCACGGACCACGGTCGCAGTGGCCGGACTACCCGGCAATTCCATGGTTGAGATCAACTGCATTGCAGCCGTCATTCGAAAATAGTTTGAAGGAGCAGGCTATGCGATTCTCTACGAACTGGGATCGCCGCAGTTTCCTCGGAACTGCGGGAGCGATCGCGGCTTCAATTCTGGCGCCAACAAGGTTGTTCGCCGTAAAGAGCCGAACAAAAGTGACCGGCCTCGGCAGCACCGGTAATCCCTATAAAGAGTTGGGCGTGGCAACTGTGATCAATTGTCAAGGCACGATGACGATGCTCGGAGGTTCGGTGATCCGGCCTGAGTTGGAGACCGTTATGGGCCAGGCGGGGCGGCACTTCGTGCACATTCCAGAGCTCGAAGTCGCCGCTGGAAAGCGCATTACCCAGATGCTCAAGCTACCGGAGGGCTACGACGCTATCGTCACGTCAGGAGCGGCTGCCGCCATGCAGTCAGGCCTGGCGGGCATCCTTACGGGCGATAACGAAAAACTTATCCAGCAGTTGCCCGACCTCACCGGAATGAAGTCGGAGGTCATCATTCAGAAGTCTCATCGCAACCCGTTCGACCACCAGCTTCGCTCAACTGGTGTGAAAATGATTGTGATCGAAACCCGGGAGGAATTGCGCAATGCCGTCAACGAACGCACGGCAATGATGCACTTCAGCAATTTTGCCAACGGCGAAGGGCAAATCAAGGTTGATGAATGGGTCAGGCTGGCGAAAGAATTCCAGGTTCCGTGCATGAATGATGCCGCCGCCGATACTCCGCCAGTCTCGCATTTATGGGAATACGCTCAGATGGGATACGACCTGATCACCTTCAGTGGCGGGAAAGCCATTCGAGGTCCGCAGTGCGCCGGACTGCTGCTGGGCCGGAAAGACCTGGTCGCCTACGCTCTGCTCAACAACAGTCCTCACGAAGACACTCTCGGCCGCAGCCAGAAGGTTGGCAAAGAAGAAATCATCGGCATGGTGAAGGCCTTGGAACTTTACTTGAATGAAGATCACGACGCTCTCCGGAAAGAATGGCAAACAAAGTTGGAGTACGTCGCCCGGCAGCTCGCGAGTGTTCCGGGCGTGACCACCTCTTTCTTTATTCCCGACATTGCCAACCATGTTCCGCACATGCAGATTACGTGGGACGACGGTCGCATTCCATTGACCGTGAAGGAGGCTTCTCACAGCTTGCGAGAATCAAAGCCGTCTATTGTTATGGGCAGCGGCGAGGGCAAGCCGGGGCTCTCGATGAATTCCTTCATGCTGCAACCCGGTGAGCATCGGATCGTTGCTCAGCAACTCATACGGCTATTTCGTGAGCATTCAGCCTGAGTCGCTATGACATCGGCACACCGGGAAAGCCAATGACGCGCCCTGCCACAAGCCATTTCCGCTGGTTCCTGATCTTTTTGCTGTTCACTCTGAGCGCAGTGGCTTTTCTTGACCGGGTGAACATTTCCATTGCCGGCAGCTCGATTGCGGCTGCTTATCACCTGTCGAACGTGCAACTCGGCACGATTTTCAGCGCCTTGCTGTGGGGATATGCATTGTTTCAACCCTTGGGTGGCCGGCTGGCCGATCGCATTGGACCTAGACGTGTCCTCGCTTTCGGAGTGCTGTGGTGGGGCTTGTTCACTGCGCTGACTGCAGCCATACCTGCTGGCGCGGGCAGCGTTCTGATCGCCTTTGTCGCAATCCGTTTTCTGTTGGGAGCCGGCGAAGCCGTGGTCTATCCTGCATCGAACCGATTCATTGCCTCCTGGATTCCCAGCACCGAACGTGGCATCGCAAATGGCTGGATTTTCGCTGGGGTAGGGGCTGGCGCAGGGCTTTCTCCACCTCTGATCACATACATCATGCTGCATCACGGATGGCGAGCCTCGTTCTGGGTCTGTGCCGGAATCGGGCTGATCGCCGGGGCGCTCTGGTATCTTGCCGCGCGCGATACGCCGGTCGAGCACTCTCGCGTTTCGAGCTCAGAGCTCGAATTTATAGAAGCGGGTCTTACCGCAACCAAAAGCGATGGCACGCATACCCTGGTTCCGTGGCGAACAGCGCTCGCCAGCAAAGAAGTGCTCGCGGTGTCGGCCAGTTATTTTTGCTTCGGCTACGTCGCATGGATCTTCTTCAGCTGGTTTTACATTTACCTGGCGCAGGTCCGCGGCTTGAACCTGAAAGCCAGCGCTTCTTACGCGATGTTGCCATTTCTAGCCATGGCCGTTTGCTGCACCCTGGGCGGGCTCGCGAGTGATCGGCTGACGCGGCGCTACGGCCCACGTCTAGGGCGATGCGTGCTGGCATCGGTGGTTATTCTCGCTACGGCATTCTTCCTGGCTTTCGGCTCCAGAGTGGAAGATGCGCGCTTGGCCAGCGTGGTGCTCGCCGGTGGAGCAGGCTCTTTGTACCTCGCGCAGAGCTCGTTCTGGTCGATCACAGCCGACATTGCGGGACGCTCTTCCGGTTTTGTCTCCGGCTTAATGAACATGGGGGGGCAGATTGGTGGCGCAGTTACGGCCCAGCTTACTCCCTGGATTGCCGAGCGCTTTGGCTGGACCGCGTCGTTTATGGTGGCTGCGGCGCTGTGCGTGGTCGGCGCGGGAATGTGGCTGCTGGTGGATCCGCAGCGTAGCTTGGCAACGAAATCTGAGAGTCGAGCACCGCAGGGCCAATATCAAAACGAGAAATCGTTCACAAGCAGAGCAATCAACCCCACGGTTTCAAAATCCTGAACGATGCCGACATTCACGATCAAGCCTAAACAAAATTGCGAGTGGGACATGGTAGCCCTCGGCGAGGTCATGTTGCGCCTCGATCCGGGTGACAGACGGATAGCGACCACACGCACATTCGATGTCTGCGAAGGTGGAGGCGAATACAACGTAGCTCGCGGTCTCAGGCGCTGCTTCGGCATGAATACTGCCATCGTCACGGCCCTTGCCGAAAATCCTGTCGGACGCCTTGTCGAAGATTTGATGCTTCAAGGCGGAGTCAATCTACGGCATGTTCGCTGGGTCCCTTATGACGGAGTGGGCCGCAGTGGTCGCAACGGCCTAAATTTCACGGAGCGAGGTTTTGGAATCCGCGCCCCGTTAGGCTGTTCCGATCGCGGCAATACGGCGGTCTCACAATTGAAGCCGGGTGATGTGCGCTGGGAACAGATCTTCTCCGACGAGGGCGCACGTTGGTTCCACACGGGCGGAATTTTCTGTGGTTTATCAGAAAATACACCGCTCCTCGCCAAGGAGGCTATGGAGGCAGCGAAGCGCTCCGGTACAACCATCTCTTACGATCTGAATTACAGGCCCTCGCTCTGGAAATCCATGGGCGGCAAGGTGCGCGCACAAGAAGTCAACCGCTCTCTTGCGCCGCTCGTCGATGTCATGTTGGGCAACGAAGAGGATTTCACGGCAGCGCTCGGCTTTGCGGTGGATGATCTGGACAAAGATCACTCTCGCCTAGATCCGACCAATTTCACGCGCATGATCGAGAAGGTGGTTCGTGAATTCCCCAATCTGAAGCTGGTGGCTACCACGCTCCGTCATGCCAAGACTGCGACCATTAATGACTGGGGCGCAATCTGCTATTGCTGCGGCGAGTTTCATGAAGCCAGGAAGCGAGAAAACCTGCAGATTTACGACCGCGTTGGCGGAGGAGACTCCTTTGCTTCCGGCCTGATCTATGCCCTACTCTCCGGAAAGGATCCGCAGTGGGCTGTGGACTGCGGCGCCGCGCATGGAGCGTTGGCGATGACGACACCAGGCGACACCAGCATGGCGACCCGGGATGAAGTTCTGCAAGCGATGAATTCGCAGACTGCACGAATAGAGCGATAGAAGCGAACGGCACACCAACTTTATGACCATCGAACAAGTAATTCATAAAATCGGCGATGGAGGAATTATTCCGGTTGTTCGGGCGTCCAGTGCCGATGAGGCCCAGCGTGCTATCGACATAATCTGTAGCGCCGGCATTGGTGTAATCGAAGTAACCATGACCGTACCCGATGCTCCAGCGGTGATCCGGCAGGTTGTACGGCATTATTCGGGCAAGGTACTCACAGGCGCAGGCACGGTTCTGACAAAAGAACAGGCCAAGCAGTGTCTCGATGCCGGCGCCGAGTTCCTTGTTAGCCCCGGATTCGCCCCGGCCGTGCTGCATGCGGCGGCCGCCGAGAAGAAGTTGGCGATACCCGGTGCGCTCACGCCAACCGAACTCATGAACGCCCGCGCCGAAGGTGCGCGTCTTGTAAAGATTTTCCCCTGCGGAAATATCGGCGGCCCAAAGTACTTGAAGTCCTTAAAGGCGCCGTTCCCCGACGCAGAATTGATACCCACTGGAGGCGTGAACGCTTCCAATGCTGCCGAGTACATCGTCGCGGGAGCTTTCGCGCTCGGAATTGGCGCAGACCTGATTGATCTCGCCGCACTCCGTCAGGGTCGGACGCAGAAGATTCTCGAAGCCGCGCGAGCTCTGGTCGAAGCAGTCAGGCAAGCACGAGAAGGCAGCGCGGCACGATCATCGCAGTCCTAAGAACAACCAAGTGAAGAGAGGCTTCATGCCAGCTTTCAATCGGATCAGATTGTCTTCCGCTTTGTGCCGTGCGCGGTTGCTCTTCAGCATCTTAATCGCTTGTACTTTACTCTCTGCCCAAACCATTCGGATAGGTGCCACACCAAGCCACGTAGCCAAGACCTTCATTCCAACCGAAGCCTTGGGCGCCGGTATCGATCGCCTCAACGCTGCCATGACCGACAAAGTCTTTACGGACACCGTCATGAACCAGGTGCTCACGGCCGGATGGCAGACGGTCAGCTATCGGCAGAACACGGAACTCTTCGTTGAAGCCTGGCATTGGAATCCGCAGGGCACGTGGAGCGACCCGGGCGGCAGAGGCTACTACGTCGGCAATCCGAAGCCTGCGGATTTCATCCGTCATTCTTTCGGCTATTTTCTTCCGCATCGCGGTTTCACGCGCAACGACGGCACCGACGCCTTCGGCTACTCCCGCATCACCGATGGGGACGAAAACACCTACTGGAAGAGCAATCCATACCTGTCAAAGGCTTACACCGGGGAGGAAGATTTCAATTATCCGCAGTGGATGGTGGTAGACCTCGCCAGCAATCAGGAAATTGACGCGATTCGCATCTCCTGGGGTGAGCCTTATGCGCGGCGGTATCTGGTTCAATACTGGACCGGAGAAGATCCGATTAAGCAACCCACATCGGGAACGTGGGTCACATTTCCCGGCGCCGACGTCAGCTCTGGCCAGGGCGGAATGGCTACGTTTCGCCTTGCTTCCTTGCCGATGCCGGTGCGTTATCTGCGAATCTGGATGACCGAATCCTCCAACACCTGTGACAGCCACGGCTCCTCCGATCGCCGCAATTGTGTCGGTTTTGCAATCCGTGAGATCTACCTGGGAACCATGTCAGCAGATGGCAAGTTCTTCGATCTGGTCCGTCACACTGCCGACCCTGATCAGACGACGACCTACTGCTCGTCTGTCGATCCCTGGCACGAACCTCAAGATATCAATGACAAGCGTGATCAGGTGGGATTCGATCTCTTTTACACGAGTGGTTACACCCGCAAACTGCCTGCGATGGTGCCAATCGCGCTAATCTATGGCACTCCTCAAGATTCCGCAAATCAGATCGCTTACTTAAAGGCTCGTGGTTACCCCATCTCATATATCGAAATGGGCGAAGAGCCCGACGGGCAGTACATGCTCCCCGAGGACTATGGAGCTTTGTATTTACAGTGGGCCACAGCGCTTCACAGAGTCGACCCCAGTCTCAAGCTCGGAGGGCCAGTATTTCAGGGTGTGAATCGCGATATTCAGGTCTGGCCGGATGCCCAAGGCCGCACCTCATGGCTCGGGAGGTTTATCGCATACCTCAAAGCTCATAAGCGGCTGAACGACTTGGCCTTCGTCTCCTTTGAGCACTATCCATACGAGCCCTGCAAAATTCAGTGGAGCAGTCTTTATGAGGAGCCCACGCTGATCGGCCACATTCTTCAGGTTTGGAGAGACGATGGCGTCCCCCCGAACGTGCCCATGTTGATCACCGAACTCAACATCGCGTGGAACACAGGTGAATCTTTCGTCGATACGTTCGGGGCTCTGTGGCTGGCGGATTTCGTCGGGGCATTTTTTACCGCGGGCGGCGACGGTTTGTACTACTTTCATTATGTGCCTTCGGGCCTGCACAGCGGCTGCGGCAACTCCATGGGAACCTTCGGCATGTTCACCGTGGACAAGGACTTCCAAATCAAGCAACACACTTCACAATACTTCGCCAGCCAACTGATTACGCAGGAATGGGTAAAGCCGGGAAGCGGAACCCACAAAGTTTTCCCCGCAACCAGCGACATTACTGATCCCGCGGGCCATACTCTGGTGACTGCTTACGCCGTGCTCCGGCCTGATAACCAGTGGGCACTGATGCTGGTCAACAAAGACCAGCAGAACTCCTATTCTGTACGAATCAATTTTCAAGACGGAGATGCCGCTCACCACTTCGCCGGATCAGTTGACATGATTACGTTCGGCAGCGAGCAGTATCAGTGGCATCCGTCTCCCACCGGCGGTTCCGCTGATCCGGATGGCCCAGCGTCAAAGTCCATGATCAAGGCCGATGCCCAAACCACGTACACCTTGCCGAAAGCGTCAGTCGTCATTTTGCGAGGATCAGTGACGAATTAGATCGCATCAAATACAAACAACCCGCAAGACGCTTGCTCGAAGGTTTCGCGTACACTGCTAGTTGGACGTTTTGGAGACCCTCAAGCACATCCTTTCCCGCTATACCGCATTTCTCTGGGCCCTGCTGAAGCCTCTGGGCGCCTGGGGTGTCTTTGTGATCTCAGCTATTGATGCTGCTTTTTTCGGTCTGCCCATGGATGTGGTCGTAGCCGGATATGTTTACCAGGACCGTAAACGGTTTTTGCTGTACGTCTTCCTGGCATCGGCTGGCTCCGCGCTCGGCAGCATCATTATTTATGTCATCGGATACGAAGGTGGAGAAGAGCTCCTGCGGAAACGGATCTCGCCCGAGCGCTTTGACAAGTTCCATCGGGCATTCGACCAGCACCCGTTCTGGAGCCTGATGTTTCCGGCGATGCTCCCTCCGCCGACACCGTTCAAGCTGATTTCCCTGGCAGCAGCAGTTTCCGAGATGCAGTTCAGCCACTTTCTGCTGGCAGTCTTTGCCGGACGATGCGTGCGGTTCCTGATTCTTTCCTTTTTGACGTTAAAATTTGGCCCGGGCTTCGTCCGCGTCTCGGGCGAGCTCTTTCGCGAGCACTTCCATTGGCTGCTGATTGCACTGGGGGTCGGTTTCGCAGTGTGGATCAGGGTGCGAAAGATCAAGGCGAGGAAGAGAGGTATCGCGGCTGTGAAGCGTTCGCAATCCCAAGTGTAAGAACGCGGTCCACAGCAAAGGTTCTCTTCGGTCGCGGCCAGCCGTATGGCAGTCCTTGTTTTTTAATCAGAAATTCACCCGCAGTTGAGCAATTTCGCCAGGTATTTGGCTTATATTGTTACTGCCCCGCCTCGTCGAATCCCTCAATCCCCAGGAGGTTTCTGTGAGTTTCTTCCAGCCAGTCCACTCTGCCTGCCGGGTTCCGATACTGATTGGAATGTTCCTAGTCGCGGTAGGCGGCGTTTCCACAGCGCAAACGTGCCAGCTGAAGTCGCCGAAGGGAAATATCAAACACGTAATCTACGTCCAGTTCGATAACACTCATTTCCGGCGTGACAATCCAAACGTGCCTTCGGACCTCGAGCAGATGCCTCACCTGCTTAACTTTATTCGCGACAACGGCGTGTTGATGTCGAATGACCACACGGCGCTGATCTCGCACACCGCGACAGGGATCCTCACCTCGATCACCGGCGTTTACCCAGATCGAATGGGGCAGCCGGTATCGAACAGCTTCCGTTACTTCAAGACTGATGGCACGACCCGAACCGGCGTCTCGTTCGCCTATTGGACAGCGCCGCTCTTTGACCCGGGCGGTAGCACGACCGATACAACGCCCGAGATGATCAACGAAAACGGTAAGATCGCTCCCGCGCCATGGGTGCCATTCACGCGTGCTGGGTGTGACTTCGGCGCAGTCGCGACGGCGAACACAATCCTCGAGAACACGGCGATCGATATTCCGACTGTGTTCGGTTCCGGTTCCCCCGAGGCGGCAGAGGTGGTGTCCAATCCTGCTCAAGCCTTCGCGGATTTTGTGGGGATCGGCGTGCATTGCGCGCAGGGCTCAGCCCTCTGCGCGGCATCGAGTCACGCACGGCCAGACCTATTGCCCGACGAGCCTGGCGGCTACAACGGCTTCAATGGTCTGTTCGGCGCTGCGTACGTTAACCCAATCATCAAGCCAAGTGGACCGATGACCGATCTCGACGGCAATGTGATCCAGGATGCAACCGGACACGTCGGCTTCCCAGGTTTTGATGGCATGGAGGCTACAGTTTCTCTTTCCTGGATTGCGCAGATGCAGGAAGCCGGCATTCCGGTCACGTATGCATACGTCTCCGATGCGCATGATGGGCACGGCACTTCCGGCAACATCCATTTTGCGTTCGGCCCCGGCGAGGCCGACTACGTGAAGCAACTGCAGGACTATGATCGAGCATTCGAAAAGTTCTTCGAGCGGCTCGCCGGGGATGGAATCAACAAGAAGAACACGCTGTTCATCTTTACTGTTGATGAAGGCGACCACTTCGTCGGCGATTCGCCGACTCCCGCGAATTGCGATGGGGTGACTACACCGTGCACGTACGATCGTGTCGGTGAGATCAACGCTGATCTGCGGCGCATGGTCTATACGCAATTCGGCGACTCTACGCTGTTTTCGGTTCACTCCGACGACGCGCCAACCGTGTACGTTAACGGTACGAGTGCGCAGCCGATTCTGGACCAGAGTGATCCGCTAGTTCGCAATTTGGAGCGGGAAATGAGCCAGCTCAACTGGCCGAATCCGTACACGGGCGTGGTCGAGAACAACATTATGGTGGCGCTTGCGGACCATAGCGAGATGAAGACGCTGCATATGATCACGGCCGATCCCTTCCGCACGCCGACTTTCACACCTTTCGCCGATCCGGACTGGTTCTTCTTCGCGTCGAGCGCGACCCCACCGCTGACGTGCGCCACACCTGCCGATTGCGCATTCATTCCGGCGCGGACGAATTCTAGCTTCGCCTGGAACCACGGCGATATTCAAGACGAGATCGCCTCCACCTGGGTCGGCTATGTCGGTCAAGGTGTCGATCAGATTGGAATCGATGGCAAGACTTGGTCCGATCACACGGATGTGCGCCCCACGCTCCTGAACCTGGTCGGTCTGAAGGACGACTACGTTCACGATGGGCGCGTCATATCCGAGATCCTGGATGGCTTTGCCCGTCCGTCGACGGTGAAGAAGAGTCCCAGCTTTGTCGTACTCGCACGCGTATACAAGCAGCTGAACGCTCCATTCGGCTCGTTCGCGATGGCCACGCTTAAGGCGTCCACCAAAGCGCTGGCATCGAATGACGCGGACGACGCCACTTACAACTCAATTGAGGGGCAGATCCAGTCCCTCACCACCCAGCGGGATGCACTCGCGGCTGAGATGAAGCAGCTTCTCGATGGTGCCGAATTTAAGGGCCAAGCCTTCAGTACTGCAAGAGCTTTCCCTCTCATCGTGCGGGGCTTGATATTGCTGAATGGGGCGAACGGATTGCCGCACTAGCTTCTGAGCACGAACACCAGGCCATTCGACAACTCAGTGAAGAAGAAGGATCTACGTGAAATACGTAGATCCTTCTTCAGCGTGAAGCTCACCGGAGTCGCGAAAATTCGAGACGAACTGACGAGTTGTTCGCAATGCCGTCAGGCGGCGGCTGTGTGATCGTCTTTGGCAAAAGCGCCTGCCAAGGACCGCGCCAGCAGCGGAGTCGCAAACATTGCAGCCGTGAAGAGCAGGTCGCCCTCAACTGCGTTTCGGAAGAAGGGCAGGGCCAAGGTGTAAGAGCTAACAAGACCGCCAAAGTTCTTCGGATACAGATTGGTAGCGATCCAGACAACAAAATTACTGATCAGGAAGAACGACACTGAACTGGCCAGCGCAGCGCCGACCACAATCAGCGGCCTAGACTTTGCCTGCAGCCTCGTGCCCAGCCACAGAATTGCCGCATACCAGGCCCAAATCACCAGTTGATCCCAGGTGAACGCATAGGCCCAAACAAATTTGGTGAGAATCACATCAGAGGCGACCAACAACCCGAAAGGCACCCAGATGTACCGGCGCGAGCCGCGGGCGCCGAAAAACAGCAGGGATCCCACGACTGGGGTGAACGTCCAGGGATGCGGCAAGAAGCGAACTGCAATTGCCAGCAGCACAAACAGATAAGCCAGCATAACCACCTCGGCAATCGGCTTTACGATTTTGGCGCGGCAGCCGCGCCGCGTCAAGTTCAGTCAGGGGTTGGGTGTTCCCCTTGCACCAAACTCTGTCCCCGCCGCGTCCACCGCGACCCAAAACCCTCCGCCACAACGCTGCGGTTGCGATCAAGTCTCACAGCGGCACGCAATATGTTTTGTCCCCGCCGCTCGGGATAGTCAAAGCGGAGGTCTTTGAAACGAACGATGAATCCGGGTTGAGGAGACTCGACTTCCTCGGTCTCGGTAATCGGGTACTTCGCCCAGTCGAGATACACTCGGCCCAAATAACTCCTCTTCGCGGCTAACGTCGCCGGCGTCTCTTCCGGCTTGTAGAGAACTCGCATTTGCCCTTGAGGGTCGACTTCAGGCGAGAGAGAATCCACTCGCATGCTGGCATAGAAGGTTTGCGATTCCACCACACCGTACCAAGTGAAGGGAGTCCACCAATAGGGATAAGCCGAAACGCGAAGGGGGTCAGCGCCTTCATATGTACGCGCCTGGAGGGCATTCACCGCGCGACGGTGCTCGTAATCGCGCAGGCCCCACACCGCGATCACCCCAATCAGGGCGAGAGTCGCTCCCAATCGTCCTCGCGACACTTGATGACGCACACCGATTTCCTTATCGATGAGTGCGAAGAAGGCGGGAAGTATCAACCCGGCAAGCAGCAGTACGAAGATGACCGGCTCCACGATGAAAACGATATCCCAGGAGTACCAGCGTTCCGAGAGGGGCCACAACGGACGCACTCCGTAGTTGTTGGTGAAATCCAGGAGAACATGACTCAGGCTCGCAAGCAGGGCGAAGCAATACAACAACCCCCAACGCGGTGGAATGTCGGGATTCTTTGTCTTACGTCCGCGCACGCGCCAGAGGACATAGATGAATCCCACAACCACAGCCGAGACCAGAAATGAACCGAGAAACGAGTGAGTGAAGCCGCGGTGATGAGCAAAACCAAAAACAGGACCCTTGAGGTTTCCAAGCACGTCAAGATCAGGCGCTTCCGCAGCCAGCGTCATGGTTGCAGTAGCCAGAGCCGTTTTGCGATTGAATCCCGCGCGACTCATACACGCGCCGGTCAGGAAGTGAGTGACGGGTTCCAATTGGTTTGAATTCGAGATCTCCGTTAGGTTGGTGGGATCTCGCAAGAATTTTGATTCGGAGCAGAAAACCTGAGCTTCAGGAAGGAGTATATCCGCTGAACGGTAATTGTGCATGAACTGCACTGGTCATTAACCCTTGCTCCAGACATGGATTTCGCCAAAAAATGAGGCTCGCCTGCGATCACTGCCGACTGTGATGGCACGCACTTCCTCCCGCCAGCTGGCCGGGGCAAACTGCGGCTGGAGATTGAAGTATGTGGCTAAAAATTGTGGCATGCGGTGACGTCCTGCGGGTTGTGGTCTGACTGATTGCCTTGCTTCAGAGCTGGAGCAAGAGCACGATTTCAGAACGCATGATCGGTACGGCCTTCCTCCTGACTATGGTTCTTGCAGCAGTTTGGGGAATCCGAACGTTGACCGGACTACCCTCGTTGATGCGGGCATCAGGATTGTGAGCGCATCAGGGACAACGGAAATCTTTGCGGGAAGCACACCCAGCAGTTCGCCATCGGCTTCCACGTAGACGCGTGCCGCGTTGCGCTCTTCCGGCAGACTTTCGCATAACACACGGTTGCTGTGTACCAGATCAATGCCACGCACACTCCAGGATTTCCCGAGCGCTACGCGGAAAACATAAGACAAATATTGTGAACGATCTGCAGTCCGGCACAATACCAGCCGCAGATCATTCCGCTGGAGATCAGCGCCCGGCGCCAGCTCACGCAAAATCCCGCCGAAGTATCGGATTCGCACCGCCAGCAGCTCGGTAAGCTCGGCACGGCGCATCTCATGTGCTGCGTTTACGCGGTATTCCACGGCAAAGCGTTTCATGCGGTGCGTCATCCAGAGATGAAATGCCTTGGCGTAGTAGGCCGCCATTCCTAAACGGCTCTTAACCAAACCGTTCAAAGCATAAAAGAGATGAGCATCCACTCCAACTCCAGCGGCCACGGTGAAGTAACGGGTGCGTGACCCACCTGCGAAATCCTCATACTCGATTCTCCCTACTGCCACTCGCCTGGTTAAAGCGCCCAATGCGCTGCGAGCCGCGTCAGTGGGCGAGAGTGGAATGCCCAGGTCGTGCGCCAGAGCGTTGGCGGTCCCTAACGGAATGATTCCCAGGGCTGCTTGGGTAGTGGCTAGTCCCTGCAGCACGTCATGGATTGTGCCGTCGCCGCCGCAGGCAAAAACGGTATCGCAACCTTCAGCGATTGCCTCTCTCACCTGTTCGGCGGCATCGGCGGCGGCCCGCGTGGGAGCACTCGAGATCTGCACGCCGCCGCTGCGCAGGATTGCGGCTGCAGCTTCAACGTCCGCGAGCCTGCGCCCGCGCCGGGTGCCTGAAAGAGGGTTATAGAGAAGGACTGCTTTCCGCATGAATCATGTGGATTGTACCGCCCTGATTGCACCGTCGCCCACTTTTGACTAAGCTATTCGACTGCCGAAGAGTTTCTCTTCCTGCGTCCTAAATCCAAGGAGGGTTGTCTAGATGAGGTGTTGGATTTCCGTGCTCATTTGTGTATCGGCAGCTGCAATAGTCAGCGCTCAAGACCATTCCGCTCACCATGCGGCCAAGCCGGCAACGCTGATGTCCGGTCTCGGCGACTGGCATCATCCGGTGTCGACCAGCAATCCGCAGGGCCAGCAATTCTTCGATCAGGGACTGCGCCTGATCTACGCCTTCAATCACGACGAAGCAGCACGTTCTTTCCAACGCGCAGCAGAACTCGACCCCAAGATGCCCATGGCTTACTGGGGAATCGCCGAAGCCGTTGGGCCGAACTACAACGATCCCGCGAGCGATGACCGCTTTAAGCAGGCGCACGAAGCCATTCAGAAGGCAGTTGACCTTTCTTCTGCAGCGTCGCCGAGCGAGAAAGCCTACATCGAAGCTATGGCGCTACGCTTCCCCGCAAACAACACCGACCGCCGCACGGCCGCTGAGGCCTACCACGACGCCATGCGCGAGGTGACAAAGAAGTTCCCCGATGATCTGGACGCTGCCACGCTGTTTGCCGAATCGGGCATGACATTGCATCCCTGGGGTTTATGGCACCTGGATGGAAGCCCCGAGGAGGGAACGGAGGAAATCCTCGCTACCTTGGAATCTGTGATCAAGCGCGAACCCAACCACTTGGGGGCAATCCATTACTACATTCATTCGGTTGAGGCCTCGCGATCTCCGGAGCGTGCGCTTGCCGGCGCAAATCGCCTCGCTGCATTGGCTCCTGCTGCAGGGCACATCGTGCATATGCCGGCTCATATTTACATTCGCACCGGAGACTATGCGGCGGCGGTAAAAACCAATGAGGAAGCCGCGGCGGTCGATCGCGCTTATTTAAAGGCCAGTGGCGCGCAGGGTATTTATCCGATGATGTATTACAGCCATAACCTGCACTTCATCGCCATGTGCTCCGCAATGAACGGCAACTATGCCGAAGCGAAAAGAACTGCAGACATGCTGGCCGCTCACGTAGGGCCGCATGTGAAGGAGATGCCGCCGATCGAAGGCTTCATGACAATTCCACTGGCGGTTGACGTTCGCTTTCATCGTTGGGATGACATCCTGAAGGCGCCACAGCCCGATCCCGACATGAAGGTTGCGAGCGTATTTTCTCACTTTGCCCGGGGGATGGCTTTGGCAGCAACAGGCAAAGCAAGCGAGGCAGAGGCTGAGTACAAGATTGTTTCCGACGCCGTAGAAGCCACCCCGCCGGATGTGGTTTTCGCAATGCCGGTAAACAACAAGGCAAAAGACGTTCTGAAGATCGCCCGGGACGTGCTGGGTGCAAAGATCGCTTTGGCGAGGAAAGATACCGCAGGCGCAATCGAAAAACTGCAAAGCGCGGTAGCCGTTCAGGACTCCCTCAAGTACAACGAGCCTGAGGATTGGTTCTTCCCCGTCCGCGAATCTTTGGGAGCGGCTCTCTTGATGAACGGAAATGCTGCGGCTGCGGAGAAAGTATTTCGTGAGGATATCGATCGCCATCCTCGCAACCCACGGTCGCTTTACGGCCTGCAAGAGGCGCTCAAGGCCCAGAAGCGCGAGTACGATGCCGGTTTCGTACACAAGCAATTCGAGGCTTCATGGAAAGGCGGCAGCACGCCGCTGACGGTAGAAGATCTCGTATAGTCTGCCAAGCCAAATGGGACGAGGTTCTGCCTCGCTCCATGTCTTCTCTGTGTAGTCCACTACGATAAAAAGTGTTGTCTGGGATCAATGCGGGCGAAGACGTGCGTTGTTCGACTGCGAACTTGCATTTAACATCCGCTCCGGAAGGCGAGCCACTCAGCTTGCAGTGGAGAAGAAGTTGATGCTGACAGTCGCCAGCTCTGATGGCGGGAACTTAGCCTGGTAGCGTGGATCCGCACGCAATCCTGCCTCTTTGGCGCAGTCCAGGAAAATCGGCAGTTCCACCAGGTACTGATCGGAAAATCCGTGCGTACCATCGTATGCGACAGCGGGCGTTCTCTGCAGATGCGCTGCGGTGACTTCCGGTGGTAGCGTGTGCAGTTCGAGCACCAGCAGCCCGAATCGTCCAACGTACGGCGCCCAGCGGCGCAGGTGGCGGACCAGATTGTCTTCTAGTTCGTCGGGAAGAATTTCTTCGCCAAAATGAGCGAAGGCGCCGCTGCACCTTCCCGGATGACTCCCCTTGGTGTAATTCGTTGAGTGAACGTAGGGGCGATTATGGTCCAGAAACGACCGCACGTGCAGAAGATCGTGAATGTCCAGCTCAAGTTCCTCGAGATCGCCTGCGAGCAAAGCCGGACGGTTGATGTCGCCATGAATCACGTGGGCGTTCGGGATGCCCGCTTTACGCAGCGTCTGCTTGGCTACACGCCGCGCCACCTTATTGAAATCGGCACCCACAATGACCAAGGGATGTTTATCGAGCACCTTGCCTCGGGCGGTGTGCTGTTTCACCACCGAATACAAATGTTCCAGGAATGTGCCGTCGCCACATCCCATGTCACAAATCCCCTGAGGCTGCTCGTTCAGAGGACGATTGAAGATCTCGATAATGATCTCGTCAACCTTCTTGAAATAGGTCTTGTGCGCTCCGCCACTGCCCCAGACGTTCATGCCCCGGTTCACCAGCAGCTCAACGCCACTCTCATCGGTTCGTGCAATGCGAGGATTGCCGAACAAAAGCGTGCTCAGGATGTTGAACATCGGAAGGTAGGAGACAGTGACGCCATAAGAAGTAGCGATCTGAGCGGCATAAACGCCACAGGCCGTCAGAGAGACCAGATTTTTGTCGAGCGCCACCCAGCCCTGGCTCGCTAGAAAATCAAATACACAGGCGAGACTCGCGTGGTTTCCGGGCAAGGCGCTCAGATTGGCAGGCGCCTCTTCGAGCTGTGTCAATATCCCCGCTCTGGCAAGCGCCACTATGGCGGGGCCGATCACAATGCCATCGAGATGCCTGCGAATCTGATCGCATACCTTGCCCCTAACTGGATCTCTCTGCGGAGCTAGGCCCCACCTATCCCTCACCCGTGCGACGAAGTAACGCAATGATGGTAGCAGTGGCTCATCGGATGTTCCGAGCAAGAAATCTTCCAGGAAAAGTGCCTTGGGGGTGAAAGACAGAGCGTCAGCATAAAGCTGGGGCGCCATGGCCAAAGCGATTTGCCCATCAACCGTCAGTGCGTAACTCGGGCTATCTCCATCGTCCCCAATCATCTGCTGCAACCACCCGGCAGAAGCCAGCAGCCGCAAGGCGACTCGCAGATAACCCCGACTACCGCCAGTCCGATCCACAACGTCGTCCAGAGTTACCCGGGACGAGAGGCCGTCAAAAAGATCGAATACCTTGCGGTGCGCGAGCGCCTTCACTGTTGGCGCCAAGGCGATTCCCGAGAGATGATTGAAAATGACCGCGCGGACGCTTGCCTTTTCCTGGTCCGGAATCGATGCCGAAACCATTGAACCGTTCCTCAATCTCTATGCTTGCCCTTCAAACAAATCTCTTCCCTCCACGAGCGCTCGCATCTTGCGATCGGCTACACTGCGCTGCAACATCCAGAAGCCACAATCTGGATTCAAGTACTGCAGCCGTTCCGGGCCCAGAACTTTGATCACCTGCTCGATCCGGGACGCAATCAGGTCCGGGCTCTCCACCTCATTGTCTTTGATATCGATCAAACCGATTCCTAAGCGGATGCGTGGATTGAGTTCGGTAAAGACACTCAGCTCGTCATAGCCCCGGCGCGCGAACTCCACCACCAGGTGATCTGCACGCAACGCGTTCAAGAAAGGAATCAAATTTCGCCAAAAGCCTCGCAAGGTGGGCTGTCCTCCGTAGTTTCCGAAGCAAATGTGCACAGCTTTTTCATTCAGCAGCCCATCCAGGACGTGATTGATGGCTTCGGCGGCCCATGGAGCATCCTCCGGATAACCGGCGATGCAGGCTTCATCTAATTGGATCGTGTGGGCTTCGATGTATTCGAGTTGCCGTCGCAGCACGACCGCTATATCCATGGCGAGATCGGCAAGGTCACGATAGAAGCAGTTCGTCAGTACCCTCGCCAGCATATGGGGGCCGGTGCAGGTAAATTTCAAAGGAAGCTTGGTTAACGTATTGACAAGCTCGAAGTCGCGGGGCAGATTGAGCGTGCCATCCTGAATTTTGCCCACCACCATGCCTGCGGTCAGCAGCCGATATCCTGAAGCGCGATCGGACCGGAAGCGATCGAAATCGGAGAGTGAGAAATCCTTACGAATGCCGTCCATTCGTGAGGCGAAGTAATCGACCATTCCGTTCGTTTCTGGGTGGCTGGGATCGAAGCGCATGAGTTCGCCGTCGCTGATCAAGTCCAGTCCGGCGAGTTCCTGCGTCTTCAGTACTGCCATGACTGCGTCGCGCAGCACGGGCCGGGAGCTATTACCAACCAGCCACGAAGGAACCGGGTAACTGCCTACCACTGTGGTCTTGATTCGCCGTGTCATGGTGAATCCTTCTGCTTGTCATGGGATGTGAAGAGCCAAACATGATACTCCCGTGCCAGGAGAGAAGCTGGCAGCCGGCTTCGACTTCGAGCCGCTGAAGCAAGAGTTGAAGCAATGTATAGGCTCCGCAGGTGCTTTCACTCCTCTGGAGAGACGGGCCTTGAGCCCTCAGCACGGTTTGCATCAAATATGGATGGGAACCTGTTGGGGGTTGCGGATCAGGAGGCGGAGCGGCGCCTGGTAGTGGAAAACGGCTCGGGAAGTTTGAGGTGCGCATACACGCATAAACATGACAATGGTACAGATCCGTCGCCTCCGCCCCTTCCGCCTTCAGATTCAGAGAAGCTCATTTGACAGGGTGGGTGCAGAGTTTTTAACATGAAATACACTTCAAACGGTTGCCCCCGGGGGACCGTTTTTAACCGTTTTCCTTTACCCGTAGCAAATTTCTATGATTAAAGTCACAGAGCTCACCAAGAAGTATGCCCGGAATGTGGCCGTGGATCACATTTCTTTCGAGATCCAGAAAGGCGAGATCGTTGGCTTTTTAGGGCCAAACGGCGCGGGCAAAACTACAACCATGCGGATGCTAACGTGTTTCCTGCCACCCAGCGCAGGCAGCGCCACAGTCGCAGGATTTGACGTGCTGGAGCAACCGCTGGAAGTTAAGAAGCGCATCGGCTACCTGCCTGAGAGTCCGCCGCTTTACCCAGAGATGGACACGACGGAATATTTGAGTTTTGTGGGCAAGCTCAAGGGTCTTGGCGGCGGCGAACTACGGCGGCGGATTGACTATGTTTGCGAGCGATGCGCCATTACGGATGTAAAGAACAAACTTCTTGGGAAGTTGTCGAAAGGCTACCGCCAGCGGGTCGGACTGGCTCAGGCCATCATTCACAATCCGGATGTGTTGATCCTCGATGAACCAACCGCCGGTCTGGACCCCAAGCAGATTAACGAGACACGCGATCTGATCAGGAGTCTGGCTGGCGATCACACGATCATTCTCAGCACCCACATACTTCCCGAAGTTGAACAGACCTGCCAGAAGGTGATCATTATTAATCGGGGCAAGTTGGTGGCAACGGATTCCGTGCAGAATCTGCAAAGCCGAGCGCGGGGCGCTGAGTCGGTGCTGGTTGAGGTGACTGGACGTAACGGCAATCTTGAGTCCGCCACTGTGCAACGCAGATTGGAGCAAATTGTCGGCGTCAGCCGGGTGATTGTTAAGGACGCTCAGCAGAACCGCAACCTGTTCGAGGTTGAAAGCCAGAAGGGTTTTCTGCGCGGAGACCTTGCACGGGCGGTTGTTGAAGCCGGTTGGGACCTGAATGAATTGCGGCCCGCGGCGATAAGTCTGGAGGAGATTTTCCTGCAACTCACGGGCGAAGAGCCCGGCGCGGCGGACAAAGCCGCAGTTAAGGGAGCACAGTAAGAATGAGGAATATCTGGATCATTTTCCGTAAGGAATTGCGCAGCTATTTCGTTTCCCCGATCGCGTATCTGCTGCTCACGATGTTCGGCCTGATCTTCGGGTTCTTCTTCTGGAACTCGCTGGGCTACTTCGTGTTCATGGGCATGGAGTCACAGATGCGAGGCCAGGCGTTCCCGATGAATCTGAACGAGCAGCTCATCCGGCCTCTGTTGTCGAACGCCAGCGTGATCGGATTGTTCTTTATCCCGATGATCACGATGCGTTTGTTCGCCGAGGAAAAACGCACCGGCACCATCGAGCTTTTGACCACATCGCCCATCCGCGATGTAGAGGTGATCATCGGCAAGTGGCTTGCGGCCGTATCGCTCTACGCCTGCATGCTGCTGTTTACGGCTTTGAACTTTGCTTTCCTGTTCAAGTACGGCAACCCGGATTGGAAGCCGCTGGCGATCGGCTATCTGGGGTTGCTCCTACAGGCGGGCGGTTTGCTGGCAATCGGTACATTCATCTCGACGCTGACCAAGAATCAGATCATCGCCGGTGCGGCTACATTCGGCGTGTGTCTGCTGCTGTGGGTACTGGAATGGGTCAGCGGGTATGAAACTGCCACGTGGGCTCGTGTGCTCTCATACCTGTCCGTGATTAATCATTTCGAATCGTTTGCCAAAGGGGTGATCGATTCGAAAGACGCGATCTTTTATGTAACCGTAATTTTCCTGGGGCTGTTTTTCACCAGCCGTTCCATGGAATCCCTGCGCTGGAGGTCGTAACACAGCATGCAGTTTCTTAAAGCCAGACAAACCAAATACGCCGCATACGCGACCGTCTACATTCTTGTTGTGCTCGCAATCATCGTTGTCGCGAACATACTGGGCGACCGCTACAACAAGTCATATGACGGCACGGCGAACAAGCGCTACAGCCTCTCTGATCAGACCGTGAAGATTGTGAAGGGGTTGAAAGAAGATGCCAAAATCACTTACTTCGACCAAAGCACGCGCTTTCAGCGAACACGAGATGTCCTCGATCAATACGCGAAGCTCTCGCCCAAGGTGCACGTCGAGTACGTAGATCCCGACAAAAAACCGCAGCTTGCTCGCGAGGCTGGAATCAAGAATTACGGCACTGCTATTGTGCAGATCGGCGCGCGAAAAGAAGAGGCCAAAAGCACTACCGAAGAAGGCATCACCGGTGCTTTCATTCGCGACCTGAAGAATAACACGCGAACGGTTTGCTTCGTGTCCGGCAGCGGCGAACACCAGATCGACGACAGCGATCGCAACGGCTATTCGCAGCTGAAAGACCTGCTCGGCAAGGATGAGTACAGCACAAAATCCATCAACCTACTGCAGAAGGCGGAAATTCCGAATGAGTGCACGACCTTGGTAGTCGGCGGCCCGACCAGTGATTACCAACAGCCCCAGGTCGATGCCATCAAGAAGTATGTAGAGGATGGAGGCCGGGCGTTGTTCATGCTCGATCCTCCGCTGAAGCTGCGGCGCTCTGAAGTTGGCGAAAACGATGCTCTGGCAAATCTGCTGCAGAGCTGGGGTGTAACCCTGAATAAGGACTTGATTCTCGATCTGAACCCGATCGGCCAGTTGGCTGGATTGGGTCCTCAGGTCGCGCTGGTCACCAGCTATGATTCCCATCCGATCGTGAATGAGATGAAAGGAACCGCCACTGGATTTCCGCTCTCTCGCTCGATAGAAATCAAGAATGGCGACAAGACGACGGTTCAAAAGCTGTTCAGTTCCTCTGACAGCAGCCTGGCAACCACGAATCTGAGTTCTCCCGCGGTTGACCCGAATGATCCGAAGAACAAGAAAGGCCCGATGACCATCGCTGCGGCCGGCAGTTACAACACCGGGAAAGAAAACTCGCAGGGACGTTTTGTCGTGCTGGGCAGTTCGTCCTGGGCTGCAAATTCGTTCATCCGATTTAACGGCAATCGCGACCTGGCGTTGAACGCCATGAACTGGCTCTCGTCGGACGAAGATCTGATCTCGATTCGTCCTAAGGAGCAGGACGATCGACGCATTACGATGACGAAAGCTCAACTGACTTGGGTCAGGACGACGAGCCAGTTCCTGCTGCCACTGGTCGTGGTTGTGGCCGGAGTTGCGGTGTGGTGGAGGAGAAGGTAAGGGTTTCTCGCGGGGCTTGGAATGATGGGAACGGAAATGCTCATTCGGCACGACTGAGTCATGGCCTTCCCGGTACTGCTCGAGGCTCTCTCAGGAATGAACAATGAAGATCCGTGGTCTTACTATCGCTACTGTAGTCTTGGCGGCACTGGCGGGAACGCTTTATTGGTCGAACCGTCATAAGCCCTCCGATACGGCGCAGGCTTCTGCCGACACACCACCAAAGATTCTTACGTTGAAAGAAGGCGACATCACCAAGGTCGACCTCAAGAAGAAAACTGAAGATATTGTCCTCGCGAAAGACAGCGGCGGGAAATGGCAAATCACTTCCCCGCAAACGCTGGGCGCAGATCAATCCACCGCTTCCAGCATGGTGTCCACGCTTGCATCGCTCAGTTCCGACCGGCTGGTAGAAGAAAAAGCCAGCGATTTGAATCAATACGGTCTATCTCAGCCCACGCTTGAAGTCGCAATAACGGAAAAGGACAACAAGACAAAAAGGCTATTGATCGGCGATGAAACTCCTACGAGCGGCGGCGCTTTCGCTCGTCTCGATGGTGACCTGCGGGTGTTCACTATCGCGAGCTACACAAAGAGCAGCGTCGATAAAACCGTCAACGATCTGCGTGATAAACGGTTGCTTACGATTGAGCCAGACAAGGTCAGCCGTGTGGAGCTAAATGCAAATAAGCAAGTAATCGAGTTCGGACGCAACAAAGATCAATGGCAGATTCTTAAACCCAAGCCGCTGCGTGCGGATGCATTCCAGGTGGATGAACTGGTCCGCAAGCTCTCTGATGCCCAGATGGAAATCGGCTCCGATACCGACACAAAAAAGACTGCAGCAGCCTTTAATTCCGGCACCCCGGTCGCAACCGCAAAGCTCACCACGGATTCGGGCACTCAGGAACTTCAGGTCCGGAAGAATAAAGATGACTATTACGCAAAATCGAGTGTTGTAGAAGGCTTGTACAAAGTGACCAGCGCGGTAGGCCAAGGCGTCGACAAGAAGCTCGAGGACTTCCGCAACAAGAAGCTGTTCGACTTCGGCTTCAACGACCCAAACAAAGTCGAAATACACGACGGTTCTAAAGCCTATTTCCTGACCAAAGGCGGCCAGGACTGGTGGGGTGCGGACGGGAAGAAACTGGACCCCAGCAGTGTGGATTCGCTGGTCAGCAAGCTGCGCGATCTGCAAGCCAGCAAGTTCGTTGAGTCAGGTTTTACGATGCCCTTAGTTGACCTGACCGTGACCTCTAATGACAATAAACGCACCGAGAAGGTGCTGATCTCGAAGAGTGGCACTACCTACGTTGCAAAGCGCGAGAATGAACCGAGCTTGTACGCGCTGGATTCCAGTGCGGTCGACGACTTGCAGAAATCTGCCAGCGAGATCAAGCCAGCGTCACAGACGCAGAAGTAATTCTGCTTACAAGAATGGTCGGCCCTAGCGGACGATTTTAGAACTTTCGTCGTCGCGGGGATCCTGCCAGAACTGGCCTTTCCCCAAATTGCTCAAGCCTAAAATGGTAGTACTTGTAGTTCGTGCACACCACAAGCTTTTGCAAGCAAGAGGGTTCCGTTTCAGTCACGAACCCTGGGCCGAAACGAAATCGTTTCGGCTCAGTTTCCCAATTGCCGACCAACCATAAACCACCCACCGCAGCAATGGTTGACCTTGTTCCGGATCGCTCCTACGATTCTCGGAAATGACCGTGCCCTCGCTACTGATAGGCCAGACAATCTCGCATTACACGATTCTGCGCAGGATCGGCGGCGGAGGCATGGGTGTCGTGTACGACGCTGAAGACCTCAGGCTAGGCCGTCATGTGGCGTTGAAGTTCCTTCCTGAAGAACTCGTCGGCAATGCACAGGCGCTGGAGCGCCTTCGTCGCGAAGCGCGGGCGGCGTCCTCGTTGAATCACCCAAATATCTGCACGATTCATGAAATCGATGAGGCTGATGGGAAAGCGTTCATAGCCATGGAATTACTTGAGGGGCAGACGCTGCACACCCAGATTGCTGGCATGCCCCTGGAGATCGAATCTGTACTCGAACTCGGAATCCAGATCGCGGACGCTCTCGATGCCGCTCATTCGAAGGGAATCGTCCATCGTGATATCAAGCCTGCAAACATCTTTGTGACCTCGCGAGGTCAGGCAAAGATTCTGGACTTCGGTTTGGCAAAGCTTTCCACGAAGCCAGAACCGGGCCCCAATGCCTTGACCGTGGGCACAGACCTTACCACTCCCGACAGTGCAATTGGGACAGTTGCATACATGTCACCGGAGCAGGCCCGGGGCAAAGATCTCGACTCCCGTAGCGATCTGTTCTCCTTTGGCGCGGTGCTGTATGAGATGGCGACCGGCAAATTGCCGTTCCGCGGCGAAACAACTGCGTTGATTTTCAAAGGCATTCTGAGTGATCCACCGGTCCCTCCTGCGCGCTTGAATCCCGATATTCCGCCGAAGCTGGAAGAAATCATCAGCAAAGCCTTAGAAAAAGATCTGGACCTGCGCTATCAGCATGCCGCCGATATGCGCACCGACTTGGCGCGAATCAAACGTCAAAGTGAATCGAATCGAGCTGCCAGTTCCGCAGTAATCGCTGATACCGCACGCCGCAAGCCATGGCGTAGGAAATGGATTGTGACCGCCAGCTCAGTGGTGGCTGCCACGCTGCTGGCGGTGGTGATCTGGTTGACCGTGTTTCGCACCAAAGCCGCAGCTTTCGATTCAGTTGCTGTTCTTCCCTTCACTAATCAAGGCAATAATGCAGATACCGACTACATCAGCGATGGCATCACCGAGGAATTAATCAACAGCCTCTCGCGGCTGCCGCAGCTGCGGGTGATGGCACGAACCACTGTCTACCGCTACAAGGGGCGCGAGAACGATCCCCAGACCGTGGGGCGCGATCTCGGCGTGCGGGCCGTGGTTGTCGGGCGGGTCTCGTCGCGCGGCGACTCCTACGTGATGCAGACAGAGCTGGTGGACGTCTCGAACGGTACCCAGCTCTGGGGCAATCAGTACAAAGGCAAGACTGATGAAATTCTGGGGCTCCAGGAAGAAATTGCGCAGCAAGTCTCTGAAAGATTGCGCTTGCGTTTGAGCGGCGCGGAAAGAAGCGAAATCGTAAGGCGTGGCACGCAGAACGCCGAAGCCTACCAGCTCTACCTCAAGGGACGCTATTTTTGGAACAAAAGAACTCAAGACGGGCTCCTCCAGGCCATCCGCTACTTTCAGGAGGCTATCGAAAAGGACCCGCACTATGCGCTCGCCTACGTCGGTCTCGCCGATTCCTATCTTGTACAGGGGTGGATCGGGGAGCTTCCCCCGAAAGAGATTCATCCCCAAGCCCGAGAGGCCGCCATTAAGGCTCTGGAACTGGATGACACGCTTGCAGAAGGGCACAACGCGCTCGCCACCGTCAAACGGGATTATGACTGGGACTGGTCCGCCGCTGAGCGTGAGTACAAGCGCGCCATCGAGCTGTCCCCAAATTATGCGAACGCTCACCAGTGGTATGGCGAATTATTGATGGCGCTGCGGAAGAAGCAAGAAAGCTCGGCCGAGATAAACAGAGCACAAGAACTCGATCCTCTGTCACCGGTCATTAATGTCGAAAGAGGGACCACGTTCCTATACGCAGAGGGACGAGCTGATCTGGCGTTCGAACAACTTCAGAAGGCGCGCGCACTCGATCCGAATTTTCCTCAGCTACATTGGGCGCTCGGTTTGCTCCACCTGTGGAAGGGAGAGGTCGCAGGAGCTACCGCTGAATTTCAGACGGCCGTAACTTTGTCTCCAGGAATCACGATGTACAAGGGTGGGCTTGGGCATGCCTACGCGCGTGCCGGCCAGACCAGCGAAGCGCTCAGGCTGCTCCGGGAACTGACCGACCTGTCATCGCGAAGGTACGTGTCAGCAATCGATTTTGCTTCCATCTACACCGGCCTGGGAGAAAGGGACCTTGCGTTCGCATCTCTGGAAAAAGCCTATCAGCAGCGAGATCCCAGGCTTATCATCTGGCTTAATCTTCATCCAGAGTTCGAGATGCTGCGCTCCGACACGCGCATGCATGACTTGCTGCGACGTATCGGACTACCGAACGATTGACGGGCAACCTTCCGTAAGGGGTTTTCTTCTACAAGCGCCTGGTCTTCCAGGCTTCAGAAATTGGTGCTCTCGCGATTGACCACGAATCGACAGAGAAGCAATCAATGTTTAGCAATCGGAACAATTGGCAGTTCGATATTAGAAGGATGCTCAGCATCGTGGTAGATCGTGTTGATGGCCACGGCTGTGCGGCGATTCTGGTTTAACGGCTCACCCGTATTCGGATTCACGTCAAAACGAGGGAAATTGCTGGCTGGAAATGTCCACCCGTATCCTGTGTCCCATGCAAAAAACGAGGGATGTGGGATTCAACTCAATTTGAAAGCGGTAGATCTGCCCCGGAACCATGAAGCTTGGCTTCTCCAGATTTTCGGCACAGTCGCCACGTGGAGGAGTGAAATCACCGCTCAGCCTGAAGAGCTGCACAAGTGTGTATTGACATGCCTATTCGTTTTTGGAGCGCTTCGCAGGGTGGCACAGAGGTAACTCGCCAAGCGGCTGACGCCAGCACATAATGCTTCTCGATATTGCCTGGGAGCACTTAGCAATCTTGATTTCCCCCTTGCGAGAGCCGTTGGATTTGATAGGACGTATGTGCGCTGTCGCCAACTTCTTTGGAAGCCGCATCTTCCTGAGCGTCTTTTTTCCGCTAGCTGTATTGCTGATGTCTTTGGCCAACGCGGCAGAGAGGGCCACACAAGCCCCAGAAGGCTCGACTAGAGAAGTGTGGGTTAATACAAAGTCTGGTGTTTATCACTGCCCAGGCACCCAGTTATATGGCAAGACGAAGGCTGGTATTTTCATGGCGCAGCCTGAGGCGCAACAAAAGGGTTACAGGCCAGCTTATGGCAAAATCTGCGACCCTCCCTCAACTCTCAGCACTTCTGAAGGCGAGGCCATTCAGGATTCTTTTGGTGGGCCATGCGGTCTTGAGAGGTGGCCCGTAAAGGTTCTCATCGACAAGGATCGCGAGCTCGTCAGCTTTAGAGCTGTGGAAGCACCCGTCACGGAGCTGAACGACTTAAAGCCGCACCAGACCTATCCATACGACCGCCGCTGGAATGATGAACTGCGTGTTTACAGAGTGCGAGCTCGCCTGATAGACAGGCGCTATGAGACGGACTCTGATCTGCACCTAATCATTGCGGACCTCAATCAGCCAGACGTCACCATGATTGCCGAGATCCCCGCACCATACTGTGCGCTGGGAAGTGGTCATGAGGGCGATTACAAGACGGCGCGTGCTGACGCACTGCGAATTCCCTTAGGCAGTCTGGTCGAAATAGAGGGTGTGGGCTTCTTCGACAAAATGCACGATCAGAGCGGCCTTGCAAAGAATGGTTTCGAGATACATCCTGTATTGAAAATAAGGGTGGTGAAATAGTTCCCTCGGCTGGCCAAAGCTGTGCCAAAAACCTCCTGAAACCAGTCCGCGTAAGCGTTTGAACGCATTCACCCCCGTTGATCGCAGTTACGTGGATCAAAAAGACATAGTTTGTGATCGAGTTTGACACCTCGAATCCCCCCTTACCGACTTAGGAAGTAGTGCGACAGTCACCGCACTTACACGTCCAAATACCACCGAAGCAACCGTCTGCCAATCCGAGACTATAATTTTGCCCGTTGAGGTTGTCACTAGGAACCAAACTCGGGCCTTACGAGATCGTCGCACCACTGGGCGCCGGTGGGATGGGTGAGGTGTATCGTGCCCGCGATGAGCGGCTGGGCCGCGATGTGGCATTGAAGATTTTGCCGCAAGTATTCGCCCCTGATGCCGAGCGCATGGCGCGCTTCGAGCGTGAAGCAAAGGTCCTTGCTTCGCTGAATAATCCCTATATCGCTGCCCTCTACGGCTTGGAGGATTCGGGCGACATTCGCGCGCTGGTGATGGAATTGGTCGAGGGTCCAACCCTTGCTGACCAGCTCAGGCAAGGCCCCCTCCTTGTGGAAGACGCATTGCCCATCGCGCAACAGATTGCTGAGGCGCTGGAATATGCGCACGAGCGCGGCATCGTACACCGTGATCTGAAACCCGCAAACGTCAAGATCACTTCCGATGGGCAAGTGAAGGTGCTCGATTTTGGTTTGGCCAAGGCACTCGCCGACGAGGGCACAGAAGGGACGTCATCGGACTCGCCAACCCTGACTTCCCCCGCGACACGCGCAGGGGTGCTGCTGGGCACCGCGGCTTATATGGCGCCCGAACAAGCACGAGGCAAACGCGTTGATCGCCACGCCGACATCTGGGCTTTCGGCTGCGTGCTATACGAGATGCTTACCGGCAAGCGCAGCTTTGCCGGTGAAACCACGTCCGACACTTTGGCCGCCATCCTCCGCGCGGATCCCGAATGGAAAGCCTTGCCTCCGAATTTACCACCAGCAGTTCGTCGGCTGCTGGAGCGCTGCCTGGAGAAAGACCCTAAGCGGCGCCTGCAAGCCATCGGCGACGCCCGCATTGAGCTGGAGGAAGCTGGATGGAAACCCAAGGACTCCGGCCTCGCAGCGCCTATTACGGTAATTACGCGCTTCAGCGGTGGACGCCGCACAATCATATGGACGTTTGCTGGGCTGGTGATCGGTGCCATGCTTGCAGCGGCAGTCCTACTCACGCTAGAAGCCCGAAGGGCGGCGCCTTCGTGGATATATTTGAGCATCGCTCTGCCTCCGGGCGAGTCACTCGATCCGGAAGGCACCAATCCCGCAGTTTCTGCAGATGGAACGGAGATCGCATATGTGGCCAAGAGGACCGGTGGCCAGCCACAAATTTGGCTGCGCAAGCTCGACGATCTCGCCGCCAAGCCGGTCCCCGGAACGGATGGGGCGGCGAACCCATTCTTCTCGCCGGACGGAGAATGGCTGGGGTTTTTCACCGATCAGAAACTCCTGAAAGTTGCTGTCTCCGGCGGCCCTCCGCATGCCCTCTGCGATGTCAGCGGTCATGGGCTTGGCAGCTGGGACGCGGATGGCACCATCTATTTCAATCCCAGTGTACAGGGCTTTTTTGGACTGCGGCGGATTTCGTCCGCTGGCGGCCAGTCCCAGCCAGTCCTCAGCCCCGACATCGCCAGAGGAGAACTGTCGTTTGCACGGCCCCAAGTGATTCCGGGCGAGCAGGCGCTCCTGGTCAGGGTCATGAAGGGGTTCAACATGGAGCAAGCTGCCGTCGCTATACTATCGCTCAAGACCGGCAAACATCAGACACTGATTGAAGGGGCGGGAAGTGCTTTTTACGTCCCACCGCGTTTCCTCGTTTTCGCTCGCTCTGGAGCCATCTGGGGTGTTTCCGTCGATCTACGGCATCTTCGCGTTGTGGGCACCCCTGTTCGGATTGTCGAGGGGGTCTCCAACAGTGGCGACAATGTGGAGCAGTTTGCGGTGTCCGCAAACGGCTTGCTTTTATTCGTCTCGGGGACCAGCTGGAGTCCCACCGGGGTAGCACCCGATCGCCAACTGGTGGAAGTGACTCGCACAGGCGAGGTCCGTCTACTGAGCCAGGACATTCGCGGCTTTGAGGATCTCGCCCTTTCACCAGATGGGCAGCACTTGGCTATGACGGTGGAAGGGCCTGAATGGAATATTTGGACCTACGATCTCCGCCGAAATGCGCTGAGCCGCCTTACTTTTCAGAATGACAATCGCGACCCTTATTGGACGGCAGACGGCAAGCAGGTCGTCTACACTTCTATGCGCGACAATAACTGGGGGCTCTACGGCAAGTCAGCTGACGCCAGCGGACCGGAACACCCGATCTTCACTTCTGACAATTGGACGTTTGGCTCTTCCTTTTCTCCAGATGGACGCGACCTGTTATTCACCCAGTTTGACGCCGTTTCAGGGGCCGACATCTGGGTTCAACGTGTCCGAGACGGAGTGAAGCCGAACGCCTTCTTGCAGACTCCGTTCAATGAGTGGTTTGCCCAGTTCTCCCCCGACGGACGCTGGGTTGCGTATGAATCGAATGAATCGGGGCGCGCAGAAGTTTATGTGCGCCCGTTTCCAGGGCCGGGCGGCAAGTGGCCAATCTCCAGTGAGGGTGGGACAAGACCGGTGTGGCCGCACAAGGATCATGAGATCTTTTATTTCAACGGAGGCAAGCTGATGGCAGTGCCGGTACAGACCAGCCCCACCTTTTCGGCAGGCAGCCCGCACGTTTTGTTCGACAAAGAGTTCCTTGCTTCGGGCCACTTCTACGACGCCAGTCCTGACGGCCAGCATTTCTTCTTCATCAGGAACGTAACCCCGACCAATGCTCCTACGCAGATTAATGTCGTCCTCAACCTGGTGGAAGAACTCACGCGGCGCATGCGTGCTAACCACAAACAGTGATGGCATCATCACCTTAGTTTTACCGCCCGAGTGTACCAACCTCGGAGAAGCATGGCATGGTTACAGTTTGAGACTTCAAATCGACCTAACCATGGGACAGCCTCTCTGCTGCCCGAACATGGTCGAATCAATCGCCGTAAAATATTTCGTTTCGACACATCAGGTCAAGGCAGACGCTTTAGCACGCCGTGCCCGGTCCCCTCGGCTACACTGATGAGTTTGACTTATCACTTTAATAAAGACAAAATCCCCCGGATGGGCATAGCGCCCAGGCCAATCGCGTCGGATCCCATGCTTGAATCGCGGGCTAGTGCAGGTGTCTATTCTTCGGCTCCTCAAGTCCTTGATCCCAGACCGTCCAAACAGAGATTTGTCGTGAGCCGCACATGTTTCAGTCCGACAGCCCAGACCCCGGCGAACCACCAAAAGGTGGACGCCTTTCTTGAGCGTCAACAACTCGGCGGTCTCGGATATCGGAAGCAATAAGGAGAACAATATGTTGCTCAACATCCAGAAAAGGCGTGTTGGTGCCGATGTCATCGTCTTAAGGCTGGCCGGCAGAATCACCCTGGGACGCGAGTGCCAGGAAGTGGATTGGCAAATCGAAGATCTTCTGAAAGGGCACGAGAAAAAGATCATTCTTGATTTTTCGGAGTTGCAATATCTGGATAGCTCCGGGGTCGGCAGCCTTGTCATGTGCTCTGGCAAGGTGAAACAAGCAGGAGGCGAACTGAGCGTCGTTGGAGCGCAGGGGATCGTCGAGCAGACCCTGAGAATGACCCGGGTGGATCAAATCGTGACTCTCTATGCCAGTGTAGAGGCAGCAGCGGAAAATTTGACAACCGGTCTCCCGCTTGGCCAACCTGCAGGACGTTCTGAATCGAGGGGTGGGAATTTTGTGCGACTGCACGCCGAAACCCGAAAAATTGGCGATGTTGTCTTGGTTACCTGCACTGGCCGCATAGTCGCCGGCCCCGAATCAGAGTCTCTTCGCGATCAAGTCAAGAAACTTCTTCCGGAGAGCAGGGACATTGTCTTGCATTTAGGTGAAGTGACTTTTATCGATAGTAGTGGGCTGGGGTTGTTAGTGCGCCTTCTTGCCAGCGCTCGGGCGGCTGGGGGCGATATCAAACTTTGCAACGTTGCTCGTGAAATCCGTCACACGTTAAGGATTACAAACTTGATTACGTTGTTTAATACCCATGAAACCCAGCTGGAAGCACTTGAGGCTTTTTATCAGCGTACAACCTTTAGCACCAGGGTGACCCGGTCCGAGGTTGCAATCTTGTGCATAGACAGATCCACCGACGTCCTAGCTTATCTCCGGGAGTTGTTGCTTCGTGCAGGGTACAACCCGCTGACCAACAACAACATTCATGATTCGCTAATCCTGCTTACGGCAGCACGACCAAAACTAGTGATTCTTGGTCCGAACCCACCATTTGAGCATCCAGGACAGATCTGGGAAAGATTCAGACAAGCCGCCACATGTCTTCCTGTCGTCGAACTGGAGAATGACTTTTCAAGCCGCGAAGCAGGACAAGCCGGAGCCCAACTGCTCGGGACAGTGCGCACACTACTCAGTCCTAAGGCCCGAGCGGAAGTGTAATCGTAATAAGGGATTCCGGGTCCCATTCTCATTGCATCGAGACCGATTGCGAAGACCTAAGTCAGTCTTTACCGTAACTGCACCGGTTGACAGACGGCTACCTTTCCGAGGCGAATCTGTTGCGTTCCGGCACGGCGCAAGCATTAGGGGCGGACGAAATGCACGACTTCCCAGCTGGCAGTCTTGCAAAATAACGGTAGTTTCACGCCTACGATGGCGATTCCCAGGAGCAGTCCGGCGTGGAATGCGGCCGACTCGGGGCTGGGAGCGGATCAACGTGGCCAGAAACGCCCACAGATGGGGCCCAGCAATGATACCGGGTTCGACATCGGGGCTTTCGAACTCTGCCTATTCGGGCCCCTCGACCAGCCCTGCGTCATCGACTTCGGCTTTACGACGGTTCCGTTCACCATTGCAACCTCTTCAGGAATTGGCGAAATACAGCACCCAGCCCAGGGACTTACAATGCCCCGGTCAATTCGGTGATGGCGATCACGGCCATCCCGAACCCGAACTATTGCTTCGTCAATTGGACGGGACCGGTCACGATTCCGACCAGTCCGATTTCAACGGTAGTGCTTCAGCAGACGCAAAGTGTCAGGGCAAACTTCGCGCAGACGGTGACCAGTGCGGTAAGTACGTCCGTGCTTAACCCCAGCGCGAATCATGATCTGCTGAGCGTGGGGTTATCGGCGAGGACGAATTGCGCCTCGGCGGCCAACGTGCCGGTGCAGGTGTTCGGGGATGAAGATGACCAGACCGCAACGGACAGCAAAGGAACGGTCTTCTCGCCAGATGCGACGAACATAACTCTCGGTGCGCTGAAATTGCGCGCCGAGCGCGTCGATTCTGGAGACGGGCGCGTGTATTTGATCGTGGTGCGAGCCACGGATGCGGCCGGCAACAATGGCTTTAGCTGCAATTCGGTTGTCGTGCCGCACGATTCATCGGCAGCAGCTCTAGCCTCGGTAAATAACCAGGCGGCGGCAGCACGAGCGTACTGTCAGGCCAACGGCGGCGCGCCACCGCATGGCTACTTCGTGATTGGCGACGGTCCATTGATTGGTCCGAAGAAGTAAGTCCTTGTATCTCACCGCCCTCGGTGCCCACCCAAGCCGTTTGGCTTGGGTGGTTTTTTGGGACCTGTGAGTAGGGAAGGATCGTCTGATTCGATTTTCAGGACTTATCGCTCGCACGCTCGATTAAGTAGAGGCCCTCGGCCCGAGGCACATTCAGCGGACGCAGAATCAGGCCGTTCAGGAACACTGGAAGCCACGGCGTTGTTCTGCCCAGGGATGCCAAAGCATTATCAAGTGTCGCCATTGGATGGGAGGCCGCTTGCGCACCTAAAAACTGCGCTTAGCATCATTGGCGGCTGAACGCAAAAGTCAGAGAGCACAACAGATATGCGGATCCGCTATCCAATAAGATAATGAGGGGTGTTCGCACTCTGGCTTGACCGCTCAAGCCGTGGCAACGAAAACGGAGTCTCAGGCGTGCGTACCGGACCCACCTCCATGCAAGAAAGAACCTTTGCTTCGCCTGAAGCTTGCAGTCGGTACAAAGGCGTTTACCGTAAAGTGACAAAATTCTTGAGAAAGTCCCGAGCGGAGGCTGTATCGAGGCGGTAATTCCCGCTGGTTGCACGGCAGACGTGATCCCCGCCAACGCTGGTTATCGCCATTAGAATCAGTTTGCCGTTGACTGCCAAGAAGTCCGGCCCGCCGGAGTCACCATTGCAAGCACCTCCGTTATTGAGATTCGGATTGATCGACAACTGCAAAAATCCGGGCTCCAGTGCTCTGAAAGCGGAAAAGGCAAACATTCGCGGCATTGGATTCGGTCGATTTCCGAATCTATCTTCAGACCCGTACCCTACATCGGTAAACAAGACTCCGCGAAGCGCGTTCTTTGCCGCCAATTCATCGAGCAGTCCGAGGGTGGGGAGAGCCGCAGGAGTAATCCCTTGCGTGACAGACAGCGGCAAGATTATGACAGCAAGATCGCCGGGATCGCTATTGTGGTGCGGGCTAAAAGGGTGAGTAGCGTTCGCTTGAACGTACTTGGGGTTTGGAATGAACTGGGTGACGGGAATCAAAGTATTCACATCCGTCAAGTCCGCAATCGGGACCGGGTTGCGGAAACTCATGTAAAGCTTGAAACCTTCCGGAGCGAGAAAATCACTGAAGTAAAGGGCACAGTGGGCGACGCCCAGGAACACGGTGGGCGAGATTAACGTTCCGGAGCATATCTGGAAGGCTTGGCCATCTGTTCCCACAGCGAGCACAGTTCCGACGTTGCTAAAAGTGTTAGTAGTATCCGGGAAGCCATTCGTGATTGCCTGCACTCGAACTGAAGATGAGCTGACAACCAGAACTAAAGCGGCTAACAGTGAGCTCAGTTTGTTGCTCTTTGACCTCATTGGAATTCCTTTCTACATTTTTTCTCAAGATTTTGGCTCTTGGGCCGATGGGATCGCCTTGGACAAAAGCCGACTATGCCCCGAGGGTTTCGTCGGTCCCTGGGTGTTGGTTCATGGTCCCTGCTTTCATGTCGTCCTCCTCCGCGCCGGTTGCACGGTGAGGGCGACTCTGGGCTTCAGGTGCGGAAACATCAATGCATGGGAGCTCTATTGCGGATCAGCGAAAGGTCAAAAGAAAGTCAACGCAGCTAACCCGCTTAGACTTAATGGGCTGGGGGCGAGGCCGGCTAGCCGGAAACACGCGGGGACGCGAGCATACTAATGGAAATTCGATGCTAGACTGGGGCACTTGAGGCGAACCTCTGTGGAACCAGCTGTCCCTTCTCCTCGGCTAGTCCGGTTCGAGACCTTCGAAGTTGATCTTCGGGCAGGAGAATTGCGCAAGGCTGGAGCGAGGGTGAAACTCCCCGGCCAGCCGTTTCAAGTTCTAGCTATCCTGCTGGAGTCCCCCGGCGAGGTGGTGACGCGGGAGGAATTGCAGAAGCGGTTGTGGCCGGACACCTTCGTCGATGTTGACCACAACCTAAACACGGCCATCAACAAGATTCGCGAGGTGCTGGGCGACTCGGCGGAGAACC
>Ga0075424_100000073_pt1 | contig 55774 bp, 53 predicted proteins | sample SoiMethybrSBSTD3_FD_75301 | JGI IMG/M metagenome (GOLD analysis project Ga0075424, IMG submission 75301) | Bulk soil microbial communities from a Populus tree surrounding site in Tennessee, USA - Soil MetaG P. TD hybrid SBSTD3 | ecosystem: Environmental > Terrestrial > Soil > Tree plantation...
GGCTGGGGCCCTTGCCAGGCGTCAGGGTCAACGGTCGAAGCATTCTGCACTTGCTTCAGACCGATAAAAAGACTCGCAACGGCAAGCTACATTTTGTCCTTCCCCGCGAAATCGGAAGGGTTGAGATCGCCAGCAACGTGCCGGACAAAGTGGTGCTGGAGGCCATAGACGAGCTGAAACGAGTCTCCAAGGGATGATCCCCGACAGTATCGCCCTTGTCATCCTGAGACCGAGCGCAGCGCGGCGGAAGGATATATGCATTTTGCTGTGACGCACGACCACGTTCTTGGCAGTATTGGCCAACGCTGTCCCTAAACTTTGAGCAAACCGGCACAACAGAGTAACAGCGACGTCATCGGAGCCGCGCCCGAAGGAGCAGCCGATGCCGCCTCCACCGCGCGCGCCATACGCGCCATGTTCACCTCCATAGCGCCGCGTTACGATCTGCTGAACCATCTTCTCTCCTTCAACATTGACCGGATCTGGCGTAGGAGAACAGCCAGAACATTCGCTCATATTCTTCGCCGCCCGCACTCACAAGTGCTTGACCTGTGCTGCGGAACAGGAGATCTGTCACTTGCGCTGAGTCGTCAGGCAGCGCGCACCGATGCAAGGTTTTTCGGGGCTGACTTCTCTCATGCCATGCTGCAGCGGGCAGCTGTCAAATCAACCGGAACTAAACTGTGCTGGATCGAAGCTGACGCTTTATCCTTGCCATTCGCCGATTCCAGTTTCGATCTCGTGACCGCTGCCTTCGGCTTCCGCAATCTTGCCAATTACGACGCCGGCTTGCGCGAGATTTTCCGCCTGCTGCGTCCGGAAGGTGAATGTGGAATTCTGGAATTTGGCGAACCCCCGGGATTGCTTGGGAAAATGTATCGTCTGTATTTCAGGCGCGTGCTACCGGCAGTGGGGATCGTGGTTTCGGGTGTGAGAGGGCCTTACAATTATCTGCCCGCCTCGGTTGCGCGCTTTCCAGGACCTCAGCGCATCCTGAACTCCATCCGACAGGCAGGATTCCCAGAAGCTTCGTGGCAGCCCTATACCTTCGGTATCGCTGGACTCTATCGCGCAAAGAAATAGCGGAATCCCATCTTTAACCCGCTGCTGATTGTGCAACAAGACGGCCTTCCAATTTGAAGCAATCCGCAAAAGCGTCGGTGATGGTGTAGCGGATTACATCTTCATAGTGCTCGCCCAGAAATCTTCGCAGCCGTTCCGTGCTCATAATGTACTCGCCGGTCATGTAGGGCACCGCTTCGGGCGGAATAGCGGAGATACCAAGTTCCCAGAGTACTCGCAGCACCAGCCGGAAAGCTGGTTTTCTCGGCACACGCCAGAGTGTTGCTTTTGCGATCGCAATGCACTGCTCGAACGTCAACGCTTCGCCTCTGCCTGCGACATTGAGAATCGTCAACCGCTGAGACTCAGGTTCGGTCTTGCACAGAATATGTTTGATAAGCCGGCCCATGTCGTCCACGTGCACAAACTGAATACGATTTTCCAGATAGCGCCTGCCGTACGGCAGCAGGCACGCCAAACGCTTTCCCTGATCGCGCATCTTGAGGGCGCGGCTGCTTCCCCCGCTCGGCGTCCCACGGAAAGCCCCAATCAGGTAATTGTCCACAGTGGCGCCCGCGAAAATATGCGGACGCAGCGTATAAACACTGCATCCGCGCAGCGCTGGAGCGCGCTGCTGCACCACTCGGTCGGCTTCCATCTTGTGAATTGCGTAAGGTAATGTGTGTGCGCCCAGTGGGTGCTCCTCAGGTACCGGCCCGCGCAGATCAGATCCATAAACCGAAACGCTGCTGGGAAAAACGAACTTCTCGACGACATTCACTTCGCGATTCAATTCACTGATGGCTTCCATTACGCGCGCCGTCCCCGCCACGTTGATCCGCCACATGCGCTGCACATCCAGGATTCCATTGCGCACCGGATCGATCACAAACGCCAGGTGAACGACCGCCCTGGGAGAAGTCTGACGACACAAAACGTACAGCTCCCGGCACGATTCTTCCTGCCCAAGGTCCATTCGTTCGAAGCGAAGAGGTTGGTTGCTTTCGGGAGGCTTCAAATCCACCCCGATCACGTTGAACTCTTTCAGTTGAGGAAGAAGGCGAAGCCCGAGATTCCCTGAAATTCCCGTGACCAAAACTGTTGGCTTGTTATCCGCCATTTACTTGGGAGCAGATTCAGAGGACTTGCCAGGGGGCTTGGTGTCCTTTGGTGTTTCTTGCGGAGTAGCTGGCGCTTGACCGAAGTATTGCTCATTCAGTTGAGGCGTAGAAGCCTGCTGAATCGCCGCCATCGAATCCTTCATTCTTTGCGAGCGCAGAGTGCCTCGAATCTCCTCGCGTACTTTTTCCAAGGGCAGAACATTGGTTTCGAGCGCCTTGTACACGAAATATCCTCCGGGGCTGGCAAATAACTCTGAAACCTGGCCGGCTTTGAGATCCATCACCGAGCTCTGGTCGGGAGGAAGCGTCGTGCGCCGGACTTTGCCCAGCTTCGTGCTAGGAGTGCTTGTACTCAAGCCCGCCAGTGTGGATGCCTCTTTCTGAAGTGCGTCCATATCCTCTCCGGCAGCCGCGCGAGAGCGTAGGCTCTCCGCTTCCTTCTTCATGGCGTCTTGGGACTCCTGGTCGCGCTTCTTCGCCTCTTCATCACTCAGCTTCTCTTTGGGATCCGGCTGCTTAGTGCGAGGAATGTAGAGCCTCTGCACATCTGCTTCCTGATAGGCGGGAGCATTGCTCTGATAGTAGTCTTCCACTTCTTTATCGGAGATCGCCGAGGATTTTTCCTGCAAATGCTTGACCAGTTCCTGAGATAACACCTGAATGCGGGTGATTTTGAGCAGTTCTTCGTAGCGCGGTCCTTGGTCCAGGCCCATTTCGTGTGCCTGGTGCGCCATCACGATTCCATTCGCATAACGTGTGGCAAGCTGGCGTCGTGTCGCCGGCGGAGCACCCGCAGCGACGGCATTGAGCAGCTGTTCGAATTCCTCTCGCGTGATCACAGTCTTGCAGTCGGAGGCTTTCGCTTTGCCCGCCTCCGGCTGGTCACATGTTCCCGGAATAGTGATGACGGCAGCCGTCAGCGGCACCTGGGTGGTGCCCGGAGTGCTTGTGCTTGAGGCCGTGGCCGCCGGTTTCTGGGGCGGGGCGGGAGCTCTCGCTGCCTGTCCCCATGCAAGCGCTCCAAGCAAAAAATAGACCAATACCCTACGCATGAGCTAAAGAATTCCCTTATGGGACGGTGTTGCGAGCATCCTAGCACACAGCCCGAGCCTGGTCCTCGCGGTCGGCGTCTGATAGGTCTGTCGTTTGAAGCCCGCCGTCTATAATTCCGCCATGGCGGGATCGCCGGCAGTCTATAGCCCGGACTCGATGCGGGCTGAAAAGCGCGCAGTTGCCGGAAATTCCGTGCTGGCTGCGGTCGCCATCACCGCCCTGAAAATTATTGTCGGCGTTACCACCGGCAGTTTGGGAATTCTATCGGAAGCCGCGCATTCGCTCTTGGATCTCATCGCTGCCGTAATCACGTTGTTCTCAGTGCGTGTTTCCGACAAGCCGGCTGATGCAGAGCACCAGTACGGCCACGGCAAGGTCGAGAATTTTTCTGCTTTCATCGAAACTGGCCTGCTTCTGCTCACTTGCTGCTGGATCGTATACGAGGCCATCAAGCGCCTCTTCTTTCATCAGGTCGATATCGAACCCAGCGTAGCGGCATTCCTCGTGATGTTCTTCTCCATGATCGTTGATTTTTGGCGCTCCCGCGCTCTCGGACGAATCGCCTGCAAATACGACAGCCAGGCGCTAGAGGCTGACGCGCTGCATTTTTCTACCGACATCTGGTCGAGTGGCGTAGTGGTGCTGGGCCTGCTTCTGGTTATGCTTGGCAGGAATTTAGGTATTGGCTGGCTTCGAGATGCCGATCCAATCGCCGCACTGTTTGTTGCCGGCGTCGTCGTTTACGTCAGTTGGCGTCTCGCGCGCAAGACGATCGACGCTTTGCTCGACGCCGCGCCCGCGGGCGTGCGCAACAAAATCATCGCGGCGGCCTGGAAAGTCGAGGGTCTTCTCGAAGTAGACCGCGTGCGCATTCGCCGTGCCGGGAACCGATACTTCGCAGATTTGTCCATCGGCCTCGCCCGCAACGTGACTTTTCAGCGCTCAGAGCAGGTTGCCGACGCCGTAACGCAAGCTGTGCACGATGTGTTGCCCGATGCTGACGTCGTGGTTCACCCGGTTCCGCGTGCTCTCCGTAGCGAAAACATTTTTGATCGTGTCCGCGCCGTCGCAACCCGCCATAATCTCAACGTCCACGATGTAAGCGTCCAGGAATTGGGAGGACGTCTGCTGGTCGAGCAACATCTTGAAATGGACGAACACCTTACCTTGAAGCAGGCTCATGATCAGGTCAGCGCGCTCGAATCAGCAATTAGACATGACGTACCGGAGATCTCTTCGATTCTCACTCACATCGAGAGCGAACCCGCCACCATCGAGGCTGGCGACGAGGTGGCGCGCGACTCCAGGATGGAAAAGCGGATTAAGGCCATCACCTCAGAATTTCCCGAAGTTCTCGACATGCATGACATCGAGGTGAAACGAGTTCGCGACCGCCTGTACGCCTCTTGTCACTGCACGATGTCGGACGAATTGCCGCTTGCTCGCGTGCACGACATTCAGACCGACCTCGAAAAACGCTTCAAACAGGAATTCCCGGACTTGTTCCGCGTCCTGATTCATCCCGAACCCAGGACAGATAACCGGAGATAGTGATGACGGAAGCCCGCGCTACCTGGATCGATAACCACCGTTTCAATGGCGTCGCCAGCTCAAATCACCCGATCGTCGTCGATGGAGACAAAGCCAGTGGCAACAGTCCCATGGAACTCGTACTCATCGGACTTTGTGGGTGTACTGGCTACGACGTCGCAAATATCCTCGCCAAAAAACGTGAACCCTTCACAAGCCTTGAAGTGCGTGCCCAGGCGGAGCGCGCGCCGACTCCACCGACCGTGTATACCCAGATCAAGCTGACCTACCGCGTAGGAGGCAAGGTCTCGCACAAAGCGGTCGAGGATGCAGTGCAGCTCTCGAAGGAGAAATACTGCTCGGTTTCCGCCATGCTAAATACGACGGCAACCATCGCGCATGCAATAGAGTACGTGGAAGCGAAGTGACACAACGAGAATCGAGATGGGTTCTAGCAGGCTGCATAAAGAGATGTGATTCGTATCAGGGCATCGCTTCAGCGATGCCGTAAGTCGCCTGCATTCAATCGCGGCTTCAGAGGCTGAGGCGATGGAATAAAGTTCTTCCGTAGCCTGTTAGACTGGAGATATTTGGTTTTCTTTAGGTCCTTCGCCCGTCCTTTGCGTTCTTTGCGGTTAAAATCTTCTACGGCAAAACCAAACAAAAACCTGCCTGAGCAGAATTCAGTCTGAGTCCGATAATCGCCGACTTGCCCATCAAAGCGCATCCCGCTCGCGGATACTTTTACATCGCCGCCGCCACATTTTCATGGGCGCTGGCCGCCACCCTGGGCCGCGGCGTCTTTACCGGACGTTGGTTTGTTGCCGGCACTGTCGTGCATCCAATTGATCCCCTGATCCTCTCTCAAAGCCGCACAACATTTTCATTCCTCGCGCTCTTGCCCGCGCTGGTTCTCCTTCGGGGCACACGCAAGCTGCGTCTGGAACGCGGTGATCTCATTCACGTCTTTCTGCTCGGAATCTTGGGAGTCGCTGCGTCAAATTACTTTTACTATCTCGCTATCCAGAAGACGAACGTTGCCACCGCGATCATTCTGCAGTACACCGCTCCAGTCTGGGTGTTGCTCTACATGGTTGCGCGCCGATTCCAGAAGGCCACGCTATCAAGAATTGCCGCGGTCGGGCTGGCTCTGCTGGGGATTGCCCTGGTAATCGGAATCTTCAGCTCGGGATTGCGGCTCGACAGCATTGGAGTGACTGCTGCACTTGTTGCTTCGCTCTCCTTCAGCTTTTACAACGTTGGTGGACACCGTCTTCTCACGCGTCATGATCGTTGGACGGTGCTCCTGTACGCGACCGGAAGCGCGGCTCTGTTTTGGATTTTCGTTAACTCGCCGTCAAAAATAGCTTCCGCCCATTACTCAGGTGGGCAATGGTTGTTTCTGCTTGTTTTTTCGCTGCTTTCTGTCTTGTTGCCATTTTCGTTTTATTTTGCTGGACTGCAGCACCTGGAGCCCACGCGAGCAGTGATCGGCAGTTGTCTCGAGCCTGTATTCTCCATCCTGGTAGCAGCGATCGCTCTTGGCGAAATCCTGCGCCCCATGCAAGCCATTGGCATTGTGTTTGTGCTGGCTGCGATCCTGGTTGTGCAGCTGCCGGATCGGAGGGCGGAGGAAACCGCAACCCTGATCGAACCGATCGAATAAACCTTTACTCCAACCGCTTTCCTTTCGTCTCCGGCAATTGCGTGGCTACCAGGCAGGCCAACAGGAACGATGCCCCGCACAGGTAAAACGCCCAACTCAGGCCTTTCGTCTGGCCTGCTCGTCCGATTACAAACGGAGCAACTGAACTAAGCGCCCTCGCTCCGTTGTAGGTAAAACCCAGCGCACGCGCACGCACGGCGGTCGGAAAGATTTCACTCCCGATGATTCCCGATCCCGAGAAAAATCCTGTGCCGAAGAAGGCAACGACGGCGCCTAGCACGAGAAGCGCCCACGGTTCTCGTGCCTGAGCGTAAAGCGGAACTAGAACACCCGCCATGAATGTATACAAGAGAAAAGATTTGCGTCTTCCGAGCTGATCGGCCACCCAGCCAAAACCGGCATATCCCGGGAACATTCCGAACAAGTTAAGGACCACCAGCAGTGTGGTTGTTCCCATCACGCCGAAGCCACGTCCTCCTTGCTCTACCGGCAAAGACAAATACGGCGGCATCCACGTGAACAGTCCCCACCAGGCGAACATGCCAAAGAAATTCATGAAGAAAAGAGCAAAGGTATGCTTGACGAAAGGTGGCTGAAAAATGCGGACAAAACCATCACTTGCTGAAGCGTCGCGAGCACCTGCATGGAGTCCAGGGCCAGTCTGATTTCTTTCTGCCCGCCGCCGCTCCCACATCTCGGATTCCGGCACGTCTCGACGAATCCAGACCGTGACCAGGGCGGGTAGAATCCCTACGAAGAATGCCATTCGCCAATTCGCATAGTGCAACACAATTCCGGTTACGAGCGCCGCGAGCGCGTAGCCAATCGCCCAGGAGCTCTGCACGATCGAGATGGCCTTCGCGCGAAGCTCCATGGGCCAGGTCTCGGCAACCAGCGTCGCCCCGGTATTCCACTCGCCTCCCATCCCGAGTCCAAGAATGAAGCGGAAGACGGCCAGCGTCAGCACAGAGCGCGACAGTCCCGAGGCGAACGAACACAACGAATAAGTCAGAATGCTCAGCATCAGCGCACGCTTGCGCCCAATTCGATCCGCGAGAAAGCCAAAGGCCACGCCCCCAATTCCCGATGCGAGCAACGTTAGACTGTTCAGTAGACCCGCCATGCCTTTGGTCATGCCCAGATCGCGCATGACGTGCGCCAGCACCAGGGCGTAGAGCATGGCGTCAAAGGCATCGAGCATCCAGCCGAGTGAGGCCGCAAGCAAGGTACGCCGCTGCGCGGATGTGATCCGCGTCAGTGCCGGACTAAGGCCGGTTGCCATGCAGGGATTGTCAATTCCTGACTACGAATTGGCAAATGGAAACGAACACGCGAGTTTATTGCCTGAGCTTCAGCAGATGGAAATACCTTCTCGCCTGCTTTACGTCGCGCGCTATCTGTTCGCGCAGCGCATCGATGGACGGAAATTTGACCTCTCCCCGCAACCGCTGCAGGAAGTGGATCTCGACTTCAGTTTCCGCGGTCAGCTCAATTGGGTGAAAATTCAGCAAGTGCGTTTCGACCGCGAACGACTCTTCACCGAAGGTAGGACGATTGCCAGCATTCGTCACCGAATCGAAGCACTCCTGCCCCACCCGAGTCCGCGTGATATAGACGCCATCGCCCGGGATGAGCTCCTCGTAGCGGCTCAAATTAATTGTCGGCACTGTGTATTTCGAACCGTAACCCCGGCCGCGCCCGGCAGTTGAAAGAATGCTGAACGGTCGGCCCAGCAGGTGGCGCGCCCGGCTCACCTTTCCGTCGCGAAGCAGCTGGCGAATCTGACTGCTGGAGACCGGCTCGCCACGCAGCTTCATCTCCGGATAGACGACTACCTCGAATCTCATCTCACCGCCGAATTCCTTCAGCATCTCCACCGTTCCTGCTGCCTTGTGGCCGAAGCGGAAGTTGAAGCCTTCGTGGACTTCACGAGCCCGCAGCTTTTCCGTAAGAATTTCCCTCGCGAACTGCTGGGGTGGCATCAGTGAAAGGTCTCGCGCAAAGGGAAGCAGCAGCACGGCATCCAGGCCCGTGCACTCCAATAGGCGAATCTTCTCCGCAGTTGGAGTGATCAGCTTCAACCCCGAATCGGGCCGCAGAATCCGCACCGGATGCGGCTCAAATGTTACGGCCATGGCTCTGGTGCCCTGCTCCCGCGCCCGCCGCACAATCTCTTTCAAAACGTGCGTGTGCGCGCGGTGTACGCCATCGAAGTTTCCCACGCTCACCAGCGCGGGCCCAAACTCCGCCGGTACTTCGTCAAGTTTGTGAAAGACTTGCATGCCATGCTTCGAAGCAATGGATTTTTTTTCGCGTCCGTTGCGCAATCTTTGCGGTTAACGCTTTCGAGGTTCCGGCGCGAAAACTAAATCTCAAACTCCAGCTTCATCCCGTCATATGAAAGCCGCACATTCGGCGGCAGACTGGCATTCGTCGCCTCATGCGGCAGGTCGTGACAGATATGCGTGAAGAACGCCCGCTTTGGCTTGAGCCGCTGCACGATCTTCAAAGAATTATCGACTGTTGAATGGGTTGGATGAGGCTTATAACGCAGCGCATCCAGGAACAGGATGTCAAGATTCTGTAGCTGCGCTAAAGACGCTTCAGGGATCTCACTATGATCAGTCAGATAAGCCGCTGAGCCAAAGCGAAAGCCATAGATCTCTGTGTCGCCATGAATCACGATCACGGGGATGAAACATGCCCCAAACAGCTCCAGCGGCCCGTCTATCGGGCGCAGTTCCACTTGCGGCAGTCCACCGAACTTGTAGTCGGCGTCAAAGATGTAGCGAAACATGTTGCGAATGAAATCAGCAACCTCGGGATGAGCGTAAAGCGGCAGCTTGTTCGGCCTATGCCGAAAGCTCACCGGCCGAAGATCGTCAATGCCCAGAATGTGATCTGCATGCCCGTGCGTGTAGAGCACGGCGTCGAGATGCGAGATGTGCTCGCGGATAGCCTGTTCACGGAAATCCGGCGTAGTGTCTACCAGCACGTTCCTGCCGTTGTACTGGATGAGCACCGAAGGCCGGCTGCGGCGGTCGCGAGCGTCACTGGAATGGCATACCGCGCAGCTGCAGCCGATGGTCGGCACACCCATCGATGTGCCGCTGCCCAGCACGGTTAATACGGCTTTCATCTTTTCGCGGGATCAGTGCCCGTCGCTTTAGGTGGCCGGGCCAGCGCATTCGTCACTTCCACATACGCCATGCGCAGTTCGTACAGAGCGTTCTGAAGAAAATTCTCCTCTGCCGACGTGAGATTTCCCTTCGTCTTCTCGGAAAGCAGGCTTAGTGTATCAACCGTCTGGCGCGCGCCGATCAGATCGACGCGCGGCTGACCGCCTTCTTCGTGCATCAGGCCGAGCTGCATCATGGCCGTCATATAGAGCGAGGCCAGAAAGCGTTCAAAGGTCATCTCCAGGTCTTTAGAGGATTGCCCGCTCAGTTCTACCCGCGAATCGAGATCTTTCTTCGAGCGTCGATAAGCATCAGCCTGCTGTTTCTGCTCACTCGCAGAAGGCGCGGGTGGGACATCAGCACCGCCAACCGGAGCAGGCGGTGGCGCAGCCTCCACGCGCTGCGGTCCCGGCTTCGCAGGTTGTGCCTTCTCCTCAACCACTTCTTGCCGGAGCTCACCTTCGGGTGTGAACAAGCGGCGGTCGGTTACGACAAAAGCCTCTTCCTTTTTCTTCTCAGCCATAAATTCCGTTAAGCAGCTCCAATATTAAGAATTTACCCGGGAGGTATGCACTATGCCATCGAAGGGCAGCGCCGCTACCCGCGCCTTCCCATCGCCCACCGCCAGTTCTTGGTTGGGCGCAGCAAACTCACGTCGTACATAACCCAGTGCGACGCCTCGCTTGCCGTTCTCGATAGGCAGGTACGCTGTGCTGGTAGTTTCGCCGACGTCCTTACCTCCCGCCTGAACTTTGGTTCCAGGTGCAGGCAGCGTTCCCTCAATCTCGAAGCCACTGAACTGGCGATGCACGCTTCCGCGGGAGCGTATTCGCTCCACGATCTCCTGCCCGATGTAGCAGCCCTTCGTGAAACTCAACGCGCGCTGCTGCCCGGTTTCCTGCGGCAAATCGCGTTCGCGGATATCCTGCCCATAACGCGGTATCCCTGATGCAATCCGCAATAACTCCAGTGTCGCCGAACTTACCGGCCCAGCTCCCGCAGCTACGAGGGCACCCCAAACCGCCGAAACATTCTCGGGCGCAACCCAGAGTTCAAATGACTCCACCAGCGGATTGTCACCGCGAACCAGCGTCATCGTGATCTCTTGCCAGATGACGTCGGCGAACTGCAGCGCCTGAAGACTGGAAAACTCAATACCGGCGTTTTTCAGAACATCTTCGGAACCCAGGCCAGCAAGCCCTATAGCCGTCAGCCTGTCGTTCAAGTCGGCGATCTTAACGTCATCCATGATGATGTACCGCCGAAAAATACCGAGCACTTTTTCAAGCTGGCCCTGATCGGTGTCCACGAGCAGGGAATCTCCGCGCTGATACGCGTAGATATCACCTCGAATATGCCCCTGCGGAGTCAGGAGAAATCCGTACACGCCGTGGCCGGTAGCCAGATCGCGAATATTGTTCGTGACCATGCCGTTCAACCACCGCACCCGATGACCGCCCGTGAGCTGAATTTTGGCCCGCGACGTCAGATCAAAAATGCCGCAGTTTGAGGTCAGCCGCCTGAATTCCGCTCTTGTGTCCGCGTTGTTGGCATGCCGGTCGACAACAACTTCAGCGCTACTCTGTTGAACCGTACCCATGATTTATCACTTCAATTATAGCGAACACTTAACTGTCGCAGATCAGTGTCCCGCAGTGACGAACCCCCCGCTTACGGCCTGTGGTATGTTCCATGCGTGAGCCAGAGTAAGCGCATCGCCGTGATTCCCGGAGACGGTATCGGCAAGGAGGTCATCCCGCAAGCTGTCAGCGTCCTCAAGGCCAGCGGTGCTCCCCTAGAACTTTCGTATTTTGATTGGGGCGCAGATCGGTACCTCGCCGACGGCACAACCGTCCCCCCGGACGGCTTTGCGTTGTTGGCGGGCGATTTCGATGCCATCCTGGTCGGCGCCTTCGGTGACCCGAGGGTACCCTCCAATGTTCACGCCAAAGAAATCCTCCTCGGCATGCGCTTCAAGATGGATCTTTATGCAAATGTTCGCCCCGTGCGTCTGCTCGACTCATCTCTTTGCCCCTTAAGGGGAGTCGAGCCACGTGACGTCGATTTCGTCGTCATCCGCGAAAATACAGAAGGCGTCTACGTGGATTCGGGAGGCATATTCAAGCAGGGAACTGCCGACGAAGTCGCGATCCAGGAAGATATCAACACCCGCAAAGGTGTCGAGCGGATCATTCGCTTCGCCTTCGACTACTGCCTCAATAACAAGAAAACCGATGGAAGTCCCCGCAGCCGCGTGCTCATGTGCGACAAATCCAACGCCATGACCTACGCAGGCAGCCTCTGGCAGCGGGTCTTCAAGCAAGTCGGCGCGGAGTACCAGCAGCAGGTCAAGTCTGAGCACATGTACGTGGACGCGCTCTGCCTGCAAATAGTTCGCGATCCCCGCCAGTTCGATGTAATCGTCACCAACAACATGTTCGGCGACATCATTACGGATTTGGCGGCTGCGCTGCAGGGCGGCTTGGGAATGGCCGCAAGCGGCAATATCCACCCCGGAAAAACTTCCATGTTCGAGCCGGTGCACGGCTCCGCGCCTACGATAGCAGGGAAAGATATTGCGAACCCATTCGGTGCGATCCTGACCGGCGCGATGATGTTGGCACACCTGGGGCGGCCGTCGGAAGCTGCAAAGATCGAAGCTGCCGTGCTCGAAGCCGTGCGCCAGAAAAAGCTTACGCCGGATGTCGGCGGGACAGTAGGAACCCTAGAAGCCGGGGAGTGGATCGCAAGTAACCTTTCCTCGATGAAGGCTTGCTAACTTGGATTATTAAGGGATTACGAACGGCGGCACGCTTATTTCTGAAACGCGGCAAAGAACTAGGCTGGTGTTAGTAAAAAAAGCATGTGTCTGTCCCTCCATGAGCCCGAATCCAGTGATCTGTCCCCACAAATTTATCGCTGTCGCCGCTTGGAATTCCGAGCCTGAGTTCGATGGAATCAAGTCATTCAGGTCCTGCATCCCATCCTTTTGGGACCACACAAGGGCAGGGGTGGAACCTCCTTTTCCCGCATAATCAGCAAAACCAACAACGGAATCGAAATAATCTAGACCGTTGGCGACGCTGATGCTGCACCGCACGGAAGGACACCGAGATCATGCATGCCTTCCTTGTTGCTCCACAAAAAGGCGTGGTCGTTATTAGCGCCTGCCAGAACCGATTCCCCGACAATATGGCCGAGGGATTGATTCCGAAAGCGAAGCTGTTGTCATCTCCAGGAAGGGTTCCGATATCGTGGATTTTCTTTCCGTGGTCCCAGACCACAGCGTGAAAGGTATGTTGGTCGCGGTTTTTTGAGATTGTAGAAAACCCGGCGATCTGGCTGGCGTCATTTATGGCTGTCGCCCTGCTGATACTGATATCGCCGGTACGCAGCGTGCCTCCGCATTGCAGCACGTTGAGTCCACAGGAATGCATGATCGAAACCGTTTAGGTTCGCGGACTCACCCACTACGGGCGCCATCATTGTTGAGTGCATATGCAAAGCTGTAAATAGCTGCAGGCAGCGTCCCTAAGTCATGCATACCGCTTGTCCTAGTCCCGAGAAAGGCGTGCTGCGTCGTGCCGACCGTAGCGCACTGTTTGTAGCGTGTCAATTGTGCAAGATGCGAAAACTCGGTCGTTTTTTCAAGATTTGCGAGACGAAGAGAACCGCCGTCATCGCGAAATAGATTGCAGTTGATTCAGGTGCAGTATGAAGACTCGGTACATAATGCGTTGGATCGCGCCGGGAACTAAAAAGATGTTGCCTACTAGAGCATCTTACAAACGCTCGAACTTGTTCAACAGGCCGGTCGCAGCTATGGTGATAGGAGTGATTCACGGCCGAGATATCCCACCCCGCCTATTCGTTTGCATTCTGGTATTCGTTCTGTGCCTCGCGTCCGTTTGCGCGGAAACACCAGCATCCCGGGGCAGCAAGAGTCCAGACAACAACACCAGCGCCACGGTACAAGAGCAGAAGATTTCCCCACAGCAGGCCCAGGAACTCTTTCGCTCCGTCGATCAGATATTGCAATTCGCCAGTGAAGACACCGCTCTGCCCATCAAGGACAAAGTGAAGCGCCGGCTGATCGATCGCGACGAGGTGGAGGCGTACGTCGCCAAAAACACCGGGGAAGACGAGAACGCGAAACGGCTGCAACGTTCACAGCTGGTATTGAAAAAGTTTGGCCTGCTGCCGCGTGACTTCGATCTTGTGAAGTTTCTTGTAGCACTGCTCAAGGAGCAAGTCGCAGGGTATTACGACCCCAAAACAAAAACTGTAAACCTCCTTGATTGGCTCGATCCCGAGCAACAGAAACCGGTGCTCGCACACGAACTGACCCACGCTTTGCAGGATCAGTCGTTCGGGCTCGAGAAATTCATGAAGGCAGCCGACATCGACCTGGAAAAGAAGAAGAAGGTTTCCACCGAGGACATCGAGAACGACGAAATCAGTGCGGCGCGCCAGGCAATTGTCGAAGGACAAGCCATGGTCGTGCTCATCGATTACATGCTGAAACCTTTTGGCCAGTCTTTGGCTACGGCACCCCAGATGGTGGGCGCGCTTAAACAGGGCATGCTAGCCGGAACGGCGGACTCAGTCCAGTTTCGCGGCGCGCCCCTTTACATCAAAGAGGCAGTCACATTCCCCTACCGCTACGGCATTGACTTTGTCGGACAGGTGCTGGCCAGGGGAGATAAACAGAAGGCGTTTGCCGGACTGTTGGAAAATCCACCGCATTCGACGCGACAGATCATGGAGCCTGATGCCTATCTCCGCCACGAGAACCTGGAACCTATGCGCCTACCGGACTGGAAAGAGATTTTCAAGGAATACGACCGCTTCGACATAGGAGCAATCGGCGAGTTTGATGTGTCGGTGATTGTTGATCAGTACGCTGGAGCAGAAGCTTCGCATGCGCTCTATCCTCACTGGCGCGGCGGATACTACTATGCCGCTCGTCCCAAAGGCCAGCCCGACGCGACGCTTTCGCTGTTTTACGTATCGCGCTGGTCCAATGCAGAGAGAGCCGCTCAGTTTGCCGCCATTTACGCGAAGTCCCTGAGCAAGCGATACCAACGAGTGCAGGATGTCGCCGAAGACAGGAAGAAGCCTCTACCTCCGGTTGCGGCGCTCGAGACGCTTACCGGCAAGCGCGGATGGTCGACGGAAGAAGGACCGGTAGTGATTAACACTCAGGGAGACACGGTAGTGATCACCGAAAGCTTTGATCTGCAACTAGCCGAGCGTGTGGAAATGGAAGTTTTCGGTGCGGCGGCTGCAAAGTAGAATTGATTTTGGGGGCCTTTGATGCTGATTGTTCGCCTATATCACGAACAATGGAGGCAAGATTGAATAGACTGGCGCGCCAGACGGGCCGTACAGAGTCCTACGATGCGCAACGCGCGATTGAGGAGTTTCTGGACAAGCAGGAAGACTGCTTCATCGCTTTGGCTCGTCTGGAAGACGATTTGCCTTCAATCCCCTGAGCAAGGTGATAAGGCGGTAATTGTTTGCCTTGCAGGATGGCAGCGACAGTCACCACGACTCCACGAACTTCGATTCAACGTAAATGAAATGAATCACGCCTTTACTATCTGTAAATTCAAGCTCCGCCCTTCCGTCATCGTCCTATGCGTTCAGAACCACCGGTTTGCCTACTGCCCCGCTTATGGCTCGTTGATCCTCCACCGGCAGATCGTTAATGAATCCGCGTGGTAGCGCGGTAAGTACGACTTTCTGCCCTGGCGTTGGCTCTTTCTTGGGTCTCCTTGTCGGTTTAGTCGTCACCTGCCGGACTTTCCTAGGTACTGCGGGTTTCGCCATTCCTCAGCCTCCATTTTCGATCCCACTTTCCTTTTGAGCTCTCGCGGTTCGTCAGTGCCAGCCGGGTCGTACTTCCCTTGCTACTAGCATGCCTTCTGTATAATCACACGTTCGCTCCCATGAGCTGCGAGGATTCTTGCCCCAAGCAGAAATCGGCATCATCGGCGGCAGCGGGCTGTATGCAATGCCCGGGCTGAGCAAGACCAAAGAATTCCGGGCCAAAACTCCCTTCGGCCACCCCTCCGACGCCTATATGCTGGGCACCCTAGAAGCCCGTAAAGTCGCCTTCCTGGCGCGACACGGGCGTGGTCACCGCATCCTTCCCACAGAGCTGAACTTTCGCGCCAATATCTACGGCTTCAAACAACTGGGCGTCGAGCGGATTGTTTCGATTTCTGCAGTCGGCTCTCTAAAAGAAGAGCACAAGCCGCTCGAATTCGTGATTCCCGACCAGTTCGTCGACCGCACACGCCATCGTGTGGATACGTTTTTCGGCAATGGCATTGTGGCTCACATTGCCTTTGCCGATCCCATCTGCGCCGAGCTTGCGCGCACCGTGGACACCGCCTGCAAGAAGGTGAGCGTGACCGCCAAGCGCGGCGGCACGTATCTTTGTATAGAAGGGCCGCAGTTCTCAACCAAGGCCGAGTCCAACCTGTACCGCAGTTGGGGCATGGACGTAATCGGCATGACCAACTTGCAGGAAGCCAAGCTGGCCCGCGAGGCGGAGATTTGTTACGTGACCATCGCGATGGTTACGGACTACGACTGCTGGCATCCCCATCATGCTTCCGTCACCGTGGATCAGATTGTCGGGGTGCTCCTGAAAAATGCTGAAAATGCCTGTAACGTGGTACGTGAAACCGTCGCTTCCATGCCGAAAGACCGCTCGTGCAAATGCGGGTCAGCCCTGGCTCACGCCATTCTGACTGAACGCAGTAAAATTCCGCCCGCAACACGGAACAAATTGAAATTGATCCTCAACAAATATCTTCAGCCCTCAAAATGAGCATCGTCGCCGTCGGTTCCATCGCATTCGATACAGTCTCAAGCCCATCCGGCAGCGTAGAAGGTGTGCTGGCCGGAGCGCTGACCTATTTCGCTATAGCTGCCAGCTATTTCACTGACGTCCGTCTGGTGGCGGTGGTCGGCGAAGATTTTGGGCCCGAGCACGAGGATGTCTTCAAGCGCCACCATATCGATATTCGCGGTGTCGAGCACGCGAAGGGGAAGACGTTCCGTTGGGGCGGGCACTACCTGGAGAATTTAAACGAGGCGCAGACCGACTTTACCGAATTGAACGTCTTTGAAAGTTTTCAGCCTCGCATCCCTGCCGAGTATCAGGATTCCCAGTTTCTGTTTCTTGCCAACATTCATCCCACTCTCCAGGCGCAAGTGCGGCAGCAAATGAATCGTGTGCAACTGACCGGCGGTGACACTATGAACTACTGGATCAACCGCACGCCCCAGGAGTTGGCCGAAACACTGAAGCTCATCAACATTCTGCTCATCAATGACACCGAAACAAAAATGCTTGCCCACGACGCCACCCTCCCGCGTGCTGCCCGAAAGGTGCTCACCATGGGACCGCAAGTCCTGGTAGTGAAGCACGGCGAGTATGGCGCAACCGTGTTTTCCCGGGAGGGGCAATTTGGTAGTCATCCGTTTCGCGCGCCCGCGCTGCCCATTGAAGAGGTCAAGGATCCCACGGGAGCAGGCGATTCTTTCGCCGGGGGGTTCATGGGCTACATCGCCTCGCGGGACCAATTGAACCGCGAAGTTCTCAAGCGCGCCCTGTTTTATGGGGGCGTCATGGGATCGTTCGCCGTCGAGCAATTCGGCACTGAGCGCCTACAGTCACTCACTCGTGAAGAAATTGAAGCTCGCTTTCAGATCTTCCGCGAACTCACGCACCTGGAATGACCACCTCGCGCATTCGGCTGGGTGACGGCCAGGCGCTGCTGGTCACCGGATTCGCGGCCTGCGTCTCAGTCGTTTCATTTCTTTATTATTTCCGCCGCGGCGAAATCCTTCTCTATGGCGACGCAGTCGCCCATATCGACATCGCCCGCAAGGTCTTTGATTCGCGAACGCCCGGCCTGCTGCAATTGGGCACAGTCTGGCTGCCTCTTCCCCATCTATTAATGATTCCGTTCTTGTTCTCAGATTGGATGTGGAAGACAGGCCTGGGCGGATCAATCCCGTCCATGATCGCTTATGTTCTCGGCGTGCTTGGGATTTTCCGTCTGACGCGCGATGCCTTACTGATAGCGCACTTTTCGAACCATTCACCTCTCGCAGCGTGGGCTGCTGCCATTACCTATGCAGCGAATCCGAACTTGATTTACCTGCAATCTACCGCAATGACCGAGGCGCTTTATCTGGCACTATTCATCTGGGCGATGGTGTATTTCGTCGACATGATCGGGAACACGCCGAATTCACGCTCGGCATCACTCAAATGCGGCCTCTGCTTGCTGGGAGCGTGTCTGACCCGCTATGACGGATGGTTCCTAGCGGCAGCCATATGCGGAGGGACGGTGTTCAGCCTGGTCAAGCAGGACTCGGGTCTCGGGTTGAAGCGGGACCTCAGAAAGCTGTTTCTTCTCGCGGCCGCTGGGCCAATTTTCTGGCTCGCCTACAACACCGCGATCTATCGCAATCCGCTGGAATTTGCGAACGGCGCGTATTCTGCGCAGGCGATTGAGCGGAAAACCTCTACTCCCGGTACACCTCCACACCCGGGAACCGCGAATCCAGTCGTTGCGGCGCAGTACGTTCTGAAATCGGCAGAATTGAACATGACAAACCGGCAATGGCTACAGCGTTTGTGGCTGATGCTTGCTATCACGGCTTCTGTTTTGTGGGTATCGCGTACGGCTTTTCTCCAGCCTCTTCTACTGCTTTGGATTCCCGTACCGTTCTATGCCCTGTCGATTGCCTACGGAGGCGTACCGCTCTTCCTGCCGGTATGGTGGCCGTTCTCGCATTACAACATCCGCTATGGGCTCGAGTTGCTTCCTGCGCTTGCGATATTCAGCGCGTTGGCCATTTATTTCATCGCCGGCAAAATTCTGAACACGAAAGAGCGAATCGCGCTTCTGGTTATCGTATTCACCCTGCTAGCCGTGAGTTACGGTTCGACTTTTCGGGCTCCACTTTGCTTCCGAGAAGCCTGGATCAATTCGCGTACTCGCATCGCGGTAGAAAAAGAACTGGCGGCTTACCTGGATGGGCTCCCACCGAACTCCACGATCCTCATGTACCTCGGCGATCACGTTGGCGCTGTGCAGCAAGCCGGCATTCCACTGCGGCGCGTGATCCACGAAGGCAATCATCGCGTCTGGAAGCAGCCCTATGATCCAGAGGGATTGTGGGAACGGGCGCTGGCAAACCCGGAGAAATATGTGGATTATGTGATCGCATTTGAGGGTGATGCGGTTTCTTCCGGCATCCATAAGGCGAATCTCAACCCCATGAAAGTCATCGATGTTCCCGGACAGGCCCGAGCGACCATCTACCGGTCCAGTATCTGAATACCGAAACTGGGAGCCGGGAACTGAGAACTGCTCTCCCTTAGACTACCCTGCTGAGTCGCGCTTTATTTGCGATGGTAAAATCCACAGCTTCAGAGTCCGAGCATGCAAACCATGCATGAGATCTCCCAAGCCCTTCGCAATGAGATGGGGTTCGTACTTTCCACCACGATTGTCAGATTAGTCGTAGCGGCAATTCTGGGCGGAATTATCGGCCTGGAGCGAGAACTGCGGCACAAACCCGCCGGGCTGCGAACCAATATGTTCATCTGCTTCGGTTCGGCCATGTTTACTATCCTGTCCGCTCAATTAGCACAAGGATTCGGAGGCGATCATACGCGAGTGGCGGCGCAAATCATTCCTGGCATCGGTTTCATCGGAGCCGGTTCCATCCTGCATGCTAGAGGATCTGTTACTGGCCTCACGACTGCCGCCACGCTATTCGTTGCGGCCGGAGTAGGCATGGCCGCCGGCGGCGGCCTGTACGTAACCGCTGTCTTTGCCACCGGAGTCATCTTGATAGCTTTGGCTGTGCTGGGACAATTGGAACGGCGCCTATCGCTGAAGTCGATGCGCTTCACTTACGAAGTAACCGGCAAAAACACGGAAGCAGTTTTGAATGAACTTAGCGAGATACTGGATACAGACGAGTTGCCGGTGGAGGACATGAACGCCGCCTCTACGAACGGTTCCGCGCGCGTCGCCTTCTCAGTGAAATGCGTTAGAGAAAAAGAGAAGGCTCTGACAGCACATTTGCACAAGTCCAGCGTTTTTTCAACCGTGAAACTCATCGCCAGCACCGAATCGGAATGAGTCCTCCGTCTGCAGTAATACCTTTCATCAAGGCGAGTGCGTGTGGCAACGATTTCCTGATTATTGACGGCCTGCACACGCCTGCCGATATAGCTGCCTTCACCCGCCGAATTTGCGACCGGCATTCCGGTGTCGGCGCCGATGGCGTCGAGTGGCTTTTTCCCGCGCAGGATGCAGATGTGCGCGCCCGGCTCTTCAATGCCGATGGCTCGGAAGCCGAAATCTCCGGCAACGGCACGCGTTGTGTCGCGGCCAGCCTCTGCGCCGAGGAACTGAGGGAGCAGACTACGGTTCGCACCGGCGCGGGTGTGAAAACATGCCGGCTTACATCGAGAAGTGATAGGCAATACGAGTTCGAAATCGCCATGGGCGAACCGCAGATAGGAGATGAGTTTTCCATCAAGCTGGCATTCGGCGAAGTCCGGGGCGTTCCGGTCTCGATGGGCAATCCGCATTACGTGGTATTTGTGAAGGACTTCGCACCCGGATGGCAAGCCGAGGCCGCAGAAATCGGACGCCATCACGACTTCAAGTATGGCATTAACGTAGAATTCGTAGTCCTAAGAGACACAAGCAACGTGGAAGCCAGATTTTTTGAGCGCGGAGTTGGAGAGACGAAATCCTCAGGTACTGGTTCTTGCGCTGCAGCTGTAGCCGCCATCGCGAGCAAGCAAGCGGAGTCGCCGGTTACGGTCCATACCCCCGGGGGACCTCAAATCGTTCGCTGGGATGGCCAGATCCTCCTGCGCGGTGCCGCCCAGCTCATCTGCCGCGGAGAATTTTTCGTTTAAGATTGCTTGCACATGCCTTCCACCCCGGTGTCCTGGATCAAACCGCCCGCCCTGCAGCCCGGGGATACCATCGGCATCATCGCTCCCGGAAGCAACATCAAACCTGACCTGCTAGAAGCAGGGTGCCGATCCCTAGAGCGCCTGGGATATAAGCCCTTCTATTTTGATTCCATTTTCCATCAGGATCTCTATTTCGCTGGCACAGTCGAGCGCCGCGCCCGCGAGCTGCAAGAGATGTTCGCCCGCGATGATGTGCGCGCCATTATTTGCGCTCGCGGCGGATATGGCAGCAACTACTTATTAGACGTTCTCAACCTGAAGCAAATTATTTCCCATCCCAAGATCTTCGTCGGCTACAGCGATGTCACCACCCTGCTGACTAGTTTCGCCTCTGTCGGCCTGATAACTTTTCACGGTCCGATGGTCACCAAAGATTTTGCCGTGGCCGATGGGGTGGACCTGCAGTCATGGAACGCAGCCCTGACCGGGCTACCCGAGTGGGAGCTGAATCTCGTTCCCGCTTCCCGCGTGAAGCCTCTGGTGCCGGGCTCTGCCCAGGGCACTTTGTATGGCGGGTGCCTCTCGATGCTCGTAGCGTCGCTTGGTACGCCCTACGAAGTGAAGACAGACGGCACGATCTTGTTTATCGAAGATGTCGCCGCCAAGCCCTACCAGGTTGATCGCATGCTGATGCAATTCAAGCGGGCCGAAAAACTGGCCAATGTCAAGGGGATCATTTTCGGCGAGATGCTGGACTGTGTTCAGCAAAAAGACCAAGGCTACTCGCTGGAGGAAGTTGTCGTGCGGATCATCGGTGACCTGGGAATCCCCGTGGCATACGGGCTACGATCGGGGCACGTATCCAGCGGAAATATTACTTTGCCCATCGGAGTTCGAAGTACGCTGAATGTAACTGACTCGGCAGTGACGCTCAAGATTCTGGAGCCGGCTACCAGGCGCCTTCAAGCGGCTTCACAAGTGTTCAAATCGTGAAACGAAAACATATCCACCTGATCGGGATCTGCGGCACGGCCATGGCCTCATTGGCCGGCATGCTCAAGGAGCGTGGGTTTCATGTGACCGGGTCCGATGCGGCAGCCTATCCACCAATGTCAGATTTTCTGAAGTCGTTGGAGATTCCTTTAGCTCAGCCATTCTCCCCGCAAAATCTCCAGCCACGTCCGGACCTGGTTGTGGTGGGAAACGCGATGTCCCGCGGCAACGTGGAACTGGAACACGTGCTCGATCAGCGCATCGCATTCTGCTCCATGCCGCAAATATTGCATGACGAATTCCTGCAGGGCAAGGAAGTGATCGTTGTCGCCGGCACCCATGGCAAGACCACCACGACCTCCATGCTCGCCTGGATCTTTCAGACCGCCGGTTTGCAACCCTCATTTCTGATCGGCGGCATCGCAGAAAATTTCGGCAGCAGCTTTCAGGTCGCTGAAGGGAAACACTTCATCATCGAAGGCGACGAGTACGACACTGCCTTCTTCGACAAAGGACCGAAGTTCCTGCACTATTTCCCGGACAGCGTAATCCTGACCTCAGTCGAATTCGATCATGCCGACATCTACAAAGACTTGGAAGCCGTCGAGACTGCATTCAAACGTCTTGTGAACCTGGTGCCGCGTCGCGGGCGCATCGTGGCCTTCGACACCGGAGAAAGTCTCGACCGTTGCCTCGCACGCGCGTTTTGTCTGGTTGAGCTTTATGGTACTGGCGGGAAAGCAACTTGGCGGATCACCAATTTGCGCTTCCAGTCTGCTCGTACCTCATGGTCGGTTTTGCGTGATGCCAAGCCCTGGGCCGATTTCGAATTCTCCCTGGCCGGCGAATACAACGTGGGGAATGCCACCGCAGCTGCGGCCATGGCCGCAGGATACGGAATTGCAAAAGAACAAATTGCAGAAGCACTGAAACATTTCAAGAGTGTGAAGCGGCGCCTTGAAATCCGGGCAGAAGTAAATGGCATCACCATCATCGATGACTTCGCCCACCATCCCACCGCGATTGCGGGCACTCTGAACGCCTTGCGCGCCCGCTATTCGCGAGCGCGATTGTGGGCGATCCTGGAACCACGTTCCAACACGCTTCGCCGCAATGTTCTGCAGAACGAACTGGCGAAAAGCCTGGCCTTGGCAGATGAAGTAGTGGTCGCAAACGTCTTCCAATCCGACGCCATCCCTGAGGCAGAAAGGCTCGACCTGGCGGCGCTTGCCTCGGCAATACAGAAACACGGCCGCCGGGCGCGGATCGTGCCCGAGGTAGATGGAATCGTGCAGTTGGTCGCTCCGGAGATGCGCCCGGGCGATGTGGTCACTATTCTCTCCAACGGCGGATTCGGTGGAATTTATGAGAAACTGCCGCAACGTCTGAAAGCAATCTCCGAAGGAGCACACGGCGATCCCCTCGAAGCCCGCGCCAAAGCGTGATTCTCTTTGCGGTCCTTTGCGCTCTTTGCGGTTGCAAGCTCTTTACCGCAAAGTTCGCAAAGAACAATCGCCCAGGACGCAAAGAAAATCCTCCCCGCTGATTGCCTCCACTTTTCTAATACTTCTCTGCCTGCCAGGCGCACAGGGATTTCAAAGTCCATCCGTTCACTACACCGTCTCGCTGGTCCGTCCGGCCGCCCATCGCCTTCACGTCACAATAGATATCCCGCTCGGGGCTGCACAGCATGAGCTGCAGCTGCCAGTCTGGAACGCCCTCTACCAGGTGCGCGATTTTTCTCAGTACGTGATTTGGGTGAAGGCGGCCGACAGCAATCATCATCCTCTTCCCGTCGAAGCTGTCGACAAGAGCCGCTGGCGCATCTCCGGCGCGCAGAATGGCGCCGAAATCGAATATGAAATGCTTGCTGATCTGCCGGGACCCTACGGAGCACAGCTCAATGCTCAGCATGCCTTCTTCAACCTGGCTGAGATCCTGATGTACCCCGTTGACCTGCGCTCGGCTCCGGTTCGTCTTGAATTCACGGACATTCCAGCCGGATGGAAGATTGCGACTGCGATGTCGTCAACCGACATGCGCACTTTCTCGGCGGAAAACTACGATCGTCTGGTCGACACTCCCCTGGAAATCGGAACTTTCCGCGAATCTGATTTCGACGACTCGGGCGGCCGCTATCGCATCGTGGTCGACGCCGATCCGGCAGATTACGACTTACAGAAGATCACTGGCATAGTCCGACGCATTGTTTCTGCTGAGACCGCCTGGATGAATGACCGGCCGTTCAACACTTATCTTTTCATCTATCATTTCCCGCGAAGCTCGGGTGGCGGAGGCATGGAGCACGCATACTCCGCCGCAATTGATGTCAACGCCCGAGTGCTGGCCGACAACGCCTTGGCTCTGCCGGAGGTCACCGCGCATGAATTCTTTCATCTCTGGAACGTGAAGCGGATTCGGCCGCAAACGCTTGAACCGGTCGATTACACAAAAGAGAACTACACACGCGCCCTGTGGTTCAGCGAAGGGGTCACGAATACTGTCCAGGATTACATGCTCATCCGTGCCGGAATCCTGGATGAAAAACAATATCTGAATCGCTTGGCTGAACACATTGAGCAACTGCCGCGGCGTCCTGCTCACCTCACGCAATCGGCCGAAGAAGCAAGCCTCAATGCTTGGCTGGAGAAATATCCGGCCTATGCATCCCCGGAGCGCAGCATCTCATACTACAACAAGGGCGAGTTGCTGGGAGTCGCTCTTGACCTTGCCATGCGGGACGCAAGCCACGGCACCGTCTGCTTGCGCGACCTGTTGCGTTGGATGAATCGCGAATACGCGCAGCAGGGCAAATTCTTTCCTGATTCCGACGGTGTGCTCGAAGCCGCAGAAGCCGTCAGCCATGCCAGTCTGAAAGCGTTTTTCCAAAACTACGTATCCGGAAGGACGGAAATCCCCTGGGACGAGTTCTTCAAAACTGTCGGACTAAAAATCGTACGCTCAACTTCTATATCTCCGGATGTCGGCTTCGAAGCCGCCAGAATCTTCGATGCGCCGCCCATGGTCATCTCCGTAAGAACAGAAAGCGCGGCCCAGCGTGCAGGCCTGAATACCGGAGATTCCATGGTGCAGATCAACGGCCACGTTGCGAGCTCCGATTTCCAGGAAAAACTCTCCGCTCTGCGCATCGGCGATACTCTTCGTCTGCGTGTGCGCGGTGCCAGCGGCGAGCGCGAATTGCAATGGCAGGTAGGCAGCCACGAAGACATTGAGCTCGAATTGAAAGATGTGGAGAATGTCACCCGGCAGCAGAAGCTGCGCCGCGCTGCTTGGCTGAAGGCCGAACCCGAAGGGGCCAAGTGATCCGCACGCTCATAATGCTTGGATTCTGGGTTGTTGTACTCCCGCTCACTGCGGCTGTGCTTTTCCCGTGGACCATTCTGACCGGGAACGTGAGCCTTCTCTACCGCGTGGGAATGTGGGGAGCTTTCACCGGAGTTCGTCTTGCGGGCGTCCGCGTGCAAACCATTGGTCTTGAGAAACTGGACGCAAATCGCACCTACATCTTCATGTCGAACCACGTCTCCAACATTGATCCTCCCATCCTCGTGCCCCTCATTCCCCGGCGCACCTCTGTGCTGGTGAAGCGGGAGCTGTTCAATTACCCGCTGCTCGGACGCGCCATGCGTCTGGGATCGTTGGTTCCAGTCGATCGCGGAAATCGAGAAGCTGGCATTGCCGCCGTCCGTGCTGCGGCAGACGTAGTAAAGCAGGGAATCAACATGACTATCTACGTCGAAGGCCACCGCTCCTTCGATGGCAAGCTATTGCCCTTCAAGAAGGGCCCTTTCTATCTGGCAATCGAATGTGGTGTGCCGGTGGTGCCGGTCACGATTACTGGAACACATTACGTGATGCCGAAGCGCAGATTCGCAATCAAGCCAGCCTTGGTAACGATCATTTTTCACGATCCCATCGAGCCTCGCGACTTCGGTAACCGTGATCTTCTGATGGAGAAAGTCCGTCAAGTAATTGAGAACGGATTACCCCAGCAGTATCACGGCTAGCACGCCACCTCCCTCGCAAATTGTCATCTTGAGGCCGAGCGCAGCGAGGCGGAAGGATCTAGGCATTCTTTTACGGCGGCAGTAAAGCCTCACGCTTGTGCATCCCCAATCGCATGCGGCCGAGGCACCCCGCGATGGAAGGGGCATTTGGCCGCGCACCTGACTCTCCGGTCAAGAATCTATCTCGTTTTCGAGCGCAGCGCCTTGGCCATCTCCGGCAATCTGCTCAGCAAAGCCGAATATTTCAGCCAGAGCTTGTGGTCCACAGCAGGCGCCCCGCTGACGATCGCCCCCGCCGGAATGTCACCGGCGACCCCACTTTGTGGCGTTACGATTGCCCCGTCACCTACTGTGCAATGTCCCACTACGCCGACTTGGCCCGTAAGAATGACCTTTTTCCCAATCTCGGTTGAACCTGCGATCCCAACCTGGGCGGCGAGAAGCGAATCTTCCCCCACCCGCGACCCGTGTCCAATTTGCACCAGGTTATCGATCTTCACTCCGCGCGATATATGCGTTTCGCCAACGCTGGCGCGATCAATGCACGAATTGGCTTGTACCTCCACTTCGTTCTCCAGGACCGCAGGCTGCGGCTGCGGGATCTTATGCCAGCGTCCAGCCTCGTCCTTGGCAAACCCAAAGCCGTCCGCGCCGATCACGGCTCCGTTCTGCAACGTAACGTTGTCTCCCAACCGGCAAGATTCCCGGACCACAGCGTGAGCGTGGGCGAAAAAATTATCTCCGATCACAGCACCTGGATAGATCACAACATGGGCCAGCAGCACGACGTTCTTACCGATGCGAACGTTCTCATCAACAACCACGTAGGGACCAATGTGAGCGCTGTCTCCGATCCTGGCCGAACGATGGATCACAGCCGTGGCATGAATTCCCGGAGCGTATTTCGGTGGTTCGTAAAACAGTTTGATCGCGTGAGCAAATGCAAGATACGGATTCTTCGAACGCAGCATGGCGCTGCTAATTGCGGGAAAATCCAATCCCACGATCACGGCAGAAGCCTTCGTCGCTTTAGCCAGCGGCGAATATTTCGGGTTCGCAACAAAGGTTAGGTCTCCCGGCCCGGCCGCTTCAATCCCAGCAACTCCGTTGATTTCAGCCTCTGGCGACCCGTTTTCCAGTTGCGCTTCGAGAGCATCAGCAATATGCGAAAGTTTCATAGCGACAGTTGTCGATTGCAATTACGAACAGGTGATTCTAAATGGACTCCTGCGTACTTGACTTGAATGGCTGCCTCTGGAATGATTCGCAGCCATACCACAAAGTCAAGGAGGTCCCATGCCACATTATTTGCATCAAGTCGCATACACACCAGAAGCCTGGCGGGCATTGCTTGCGAAGCCTCAGGATAGAATCGAAGCGGTCAGGCCAGCTATTGAGAAACTGGGCGGCAAGATCAAGAGCGCCTGGTACGCGTTCGGCGAGTACGACATCGTCGTCATCACAGAAATGCCCGATAACGTCAGCGCTGCTGGCATAGCCATTGCATTCGCGGGCGGCGGCGCTTGCAAATCCGTCCAAACCACACCCTTAATGTCCGCAGAAGAAGCGGTCCAGGCTATGAAGAAAGCCACCGAATCCGGCTACAGGTCGCTGACCGGCGCTCGAGCTGCCTGACCTTAAGAACCTAACCGAGCGGCCCGTGAGGGCCGCTTTTGTTCGTGGCGCCACCGCCCTTACTGAATTATTCCCAGCGCCGATATCAGCAGATACGCGCCTTGCGCGACCGCAATACCAATCCATACTCCCTCTCGTATGCGGGACCGGGAAAGGGCAGTTCGAAGGCGTTCACCCTGCGCGGGGCGGTTCACGGCGGATAACACTGCAGCTGGTGCAGCCGCTGTGATCGACGGTCGCGGCGTGGAGCTATTCTGCGGAACCTGTGCCCGCAAAGGCGCCAGCGTGAAATTCGATCGCGCCGCGGCAGGAACTTTGGGCAGGGTAATAACCGACGACCAGCGTACCACCTGCACAGCCCCCGATTGCACGCTGGCATCGAGCGGCCGCGAGCTTAGCTCCAGCGTCGGCATTCGCTCAGGCGCAACGCGATCCGCCAGGTTCCGCAGCAGCGAGGTCCACCAGGGTCGGTCCAACTGATCACTGACCAGTTCTCCAACATCGGCGGGCTGCGATTCCAGTTCGAGCGGCGGAAGGGTTTCCGGGCTGATTACGTTGCCAATATTGGTGAAAACCGTCCGGTACCACGGCAGGGTTACATAGTCGCCGAGTAGTATCCCCAAATTCACCGGCCGCGACGTCAGACGCAAGGGTGGCAATTTCTCCGGAAAGAACCCGTCACGAAAATTTAGAAAGAGTCGCTTCCAGAGCGGGCGCTCCAGAATTTCAGGCACGGCAAAATCAAAATCCGGCGGTTCGGGATCAATTTCGGGCATCGTTCGCTTCAGTTTAGCATTGGTTGGCTGCTTATTTGTCGGCAGCACGTTCCTTGGAATGCTTCTCCACCAATTTCTTGGTAGCCAGCACCAAACCCAAGCGCTGTGTCCACTCGGAGACGATATTTCCAACCACCTGTCCCCATTTGCCTTGCGCGTCAACCGAGGCGAACAGTGCCGCCCAGCCCACTCCCGTAACAATCAAAAACATGCTCAGCGAGTGCCGCCGCGATGTTGGCCGATGTTTCCTGGAAAGCCTTTCGGAGGTTGCCGGCTCTCAGCGGATCCGACTTCGTAGAAATACTTTGTGCCAATCACCGTCATAACAACGCCGCTCCAATGGGCGATCGCGTTTCCAAAAAACGACCCCAAGTGCGTTTCGAGATTGGATCGGCTGTAGAGAACAATCCACAGTGCCAGAATTGCTACGGAAACTATGCTGAGCGAGTGTTCGGCAAGAAATCCAGGCTTCCGTTCGCGCCGCTTGCCCATAAGCCCCTCCTAGGCGGAGGGCATTGGATGCGCAGAGCATGGTCGCAGACACGAGATTGACCGCTTTACGATCCTTCGCCGAACAGTTGCACCTGACGAATATCAGTGGGTAGCCCTTTGCGGCGTCGCCGTGTCGCCCCAATCACAGCCAATACCGTCAGGGACGCAAGCGCGCTGCGAGGCACAAAGATACGTTGCGTGTTCGAACGCAAGTCAGGCGGATTGATCAGAAAACCTTCCGGTGCGGACTGACTCAGATCGTTCGGCATCATACCTTCCAAAATTTCATTGTCCTTGAACTTCAACCGCACCCAAAGACCTTCGGTGCGCGGCCGGCTCGTAAACGTCTTTCGGGTTAGCGATTCCGAGTCCCCGAACTCGCGCACAAAATACACGCCCTTGATGTCGCGTAGATCGATGGCTACTACGTTCCCGGCCGTATTAAGCAACTCCAGCTTGCCCTCGCGAACAAAATGCGCCGGCGCGACATAGCCGTTGAGTGAATCCCGATCCACCTTGCGGACAATCACTTTTTTATGGGTCGAGGGCATTAAGAGTGCCTGCAGAATATTGTGACTTCTTGCATCATTCTTCGCGATCTTTGCGAATCCTTTGCGTGCTTCGCGGTCAAAAGCTTAGCCGCCAAGGTCGCCTAGAGCCGCAAAGATCGCAAAGGAATCAGGTCCCATGGCAACCATTCTTAGGTCGATCGAATGAGTCGCCTCGCCCGGCACTGAGACCTAATGCCTACGGTCTCGTCTCGAGCCGCCTTTCCGTGGCGACAGTGGTAGCGATTTTCGCATTTTTCCCGTAGCAAACCGGCAACTTGTATGTTCACTGTAGCCAAATCGTCAACCTTGTGTTATTTTCTGTAGCTTGCCGCGTCCCGTCTTGGAAAGTCTAAGTCTCTTGGGAAGAGTCACTTACACCAGAGTGGCGGATGCCTTTGGCCTTCTCGGGGCATACCCCTGTGGAAATCTTGCACCAAAATGCGGTTGGAAAGCCCAGGACCGGCACCTGTAACGAATGGCTGACTACATCTACACGATGGAGATCCGGCTGACCCCGGACCAGCAGCGGGGCGTCACCCTTGTCCAGGACATCGCCCGTGGGGCGGGTATGAACGTGTACCTTACCGGTGGCGCGGTGCGGGATATCATCAGCGGATTTTCGATCCGCGATCTCGATTTCACCGTTCAGGGCAACCCACTCAGGCTGCAAAAAGAACTGGAGCGCGCCAAGGCAGTTGTCTCCGCCTCCGACGATGACCTGAAGACGCTTTACGCAACCCTGCCCGGCAACGTTCGCGCCGAAATCAGCATGGCGCGCACGGAACGTTACGAAAAAGCGGGTAAGCCGCCGATCATTTCTCCCGCCACCATCATTGAGGATCTGCGCCGTCGCGACTTCACTGTCAATGCCATGGCCCTGTCGCTGAACCCAGGCTCCCGTGGCCTGCTGATGGATCCATTCAACGGCGCGGCTGACATCGAAGCCAAGTTGATTCGGGTCCTGCACAATTACGCATTTGTGGAAGATCCGTCTCGACTGATCCGCGCCACCCGCTTTGCCGCACGCTTCCATTGGCCGCTCGAAGAGCGCACCCAGGCGCGTTTCGATTCGGCGCGGGAAAACAACTACATCGAGTACATCAGCGATGAGGCAATCGGGCGCGAGATCGAACAGCTGGCCTATGAGGATGACCCGCTGCACATCCTTCGCACTTTGGAAAAAGAGAACTGGCTGAAGGTCTTGCATCCGCGCTGGAGCAGCGCCCGGGTGGACACGGCCGGACTGGCCCAGCTTTTGAAAACCCGCCAGCAAATGAATGAGCTCGGCTATTCGCCTGATCCGGCTCCGGCGGTGATGTATTTTCTCACCGGACGGCTTGGCGACAAAGATATCGCCGAGATGCAGAAGTTGATCCCGCGAAAAGATCTTGTAGAAGCCTGGCGCGACCTCGAAGACAACGCAAAGAGCCTGGCCAAGAGACTCACCGGCAAGGAAGCAGCAACCCCTTCGCGCACCTGGAAACTGCTCTCGGAAGTTCGGCCGGAAATGATCCTGTTTCTTGCCGTGACCGCACGGCAGCAAGCCGTGCTGCAAAAGATCAAGAATTTCTTTACGAAGTGGCGCCAGGTCCAGCAAAAGATCCCACTGCCGGAAATGACAGAGCTGTACATCACGCCGCAGATACCTGAGTATGGCAAGATCGCCAACGATGTTTTCATGCTCCTGCTTGACGGCAAGCTGCGTTCCCGAACTGAGACTCTAAAATTTTTAAAGCCTTTGGCGCCGCCTCCTCCACCACCTCCGCCTGCCCCCAGGCGCGGGCGTGCTGCGAAAGCAGCGGCGGCTGCTCAGGCGGCTACCGCGGCCAATCCGCCGGCAAAGAGAAAAGGAAAGGAACAAGCCACCGCTCACGCCGCCAAGCCGCCTGCTCCTGTAGCTCCAGCGGCAAAAGCGCCAATCCAAAAGGCTGCCCCAGCACAAAGACCCGTATCCCAAAAACCGCCGCCGCATCCGCCCAAGAGGAAGCCCATGAAGCCAGCGCGGCAGCAATCAAAAAAGAAAAAAAGCCGTTGAGGATGAGTCAATCCAGATTGCCGAGGTATAGGCCACGGAACTTCCTACTGTCCACCATCGCGTAGCAGTTCTACGTAAGGGATCATAGATAAGTGGTAACAAAAGTACTTCTCATTGCAGCCGTTACAATCCTGACTTTGCTAGTTGTGGGGATCAGCCTGACTGTCGGTTGGCGTCCGTTTATCGGACCGAAGATGAGGCAAACAACCTCTCGTCAGTTCGAGCGCACACCGCAGCGGCTGGCGCGCGGAAAGTACCTCGCTACGGGGGTGGCAGACTGCACAGGCTGCCATTCCATCCGCGATTGGAAACCTCATGGTGCTCCGCTGATACCAGGGAACGAGTTTAGCGGACAGGATTTTCCGCTACCCGGCTTGCCGGGGCGAGTAGTGGCTAGCAACCTCACTCCGGACGTTGAGACCGGAGCAGGCGCCTGGAGCGACGAGCAGTTGGCGCGGGCCATCCGCGAGGGTATCGGACATGACGGCCGCGTGATTTTCCCGATCATGCCGTACAGCGCTTACAAGAACATGTCGGATGAAGATCTGGCTTCGGTTGTGATTTATCTGCGTTCGTTGCCGCCGATTCGGCATCCGCTGCCGCGAACAGAGATCAAATTTCCGGTCAATTACCTAATCCGGAGCGCGCCCGAGCCGGTGACCGCTCCCGTGCAAAGCCCAAGCGCCAGCGACCAAGTGAAATATGGTGAATACCTGGTGACAATCGGAGTTTGCAGCGAGTGCCACACGCCGCAAGTGCACGGCCAGGAGATATCCGGCATGAAATTTGCTGGCGGCAACGTGATGAATGGTCCTTGGGGAAACGTCGCCACAGCCAACATTACACCCGACCCCTCCGGCATCGGTTATTACGATGAGGTGCTGTTTCTTCAGGCCATGCGGACCGGCTACGTGAAGGCGAGAGAGCTGAAAGCAATTACGCCGTACGAGGAATATAAGAACCTCACTGACGATGATCTCAAGGCGATGTATGCCTACATACGCACGCGACAACCTGTAAAACACCGCGTCGATAACAGCTTGCCGCCAACCGATTGCAAGTTATGCCGGCAGAAGCACGGGGCAGGCAATCAGAATTGATGCCTGGTGCTTGCAGAACACATGCGGGGACAGCCGCCCCCGGCTGTCCGGCCGAGTGCAGCTCGGCAGCGTTTAGCCGCTGATACGAAAGTTTGCTGAACGAGACTTCAGTCGCAGAGCGAAACTGCTGGGCCAAAAAAGAGTTCTGCAGAGTATCAAGGCGCGAGTATTCTGTGCCCGCGGATAAATCTAATTGTCATCGTGGATACCCACTCGTCGAAACGCGAAGCCAACCCCTCCTCATCTTCGTGGCTCCGCTTTGCCTTGCCCTCGATAACAGACGTCATCTTTATCGTGCTGCTGTACTCGCTCAACACCGGCGCGATGGCGCTTCGCTTGCTAGGTGACGCAGGAATTGGCTGGCACATCCGCAATGGCGAACTGATCCTCAGCACGCACAGCATCCCTCGGGTCGATCCTTTCTCTTTCACCACGGGCGGCCACCCCTGGTACGCCTGGGAATGGCTCTATGACCTTGTCATTGCTGCCCTACATCACAGCTTCGGACTGAACGGCGTAGTTTTCTTTACCGCACTCGCGATCGCTGCCACTTTCGCTTTGACATTCCGCATTGCGTTGCGTCGTGGCGCGAGTGTGCCGGTTGCAGCCGTGCTGCTTGTCCTCGCGATGGGAGCTTCGAGCATTCACTTTCTGGCGCGGCCTCATGTCTTGAGCTGGTTCTTCGTAGTGATCTGGTTTCAATTACTCGATGATTCCACCCGCCATCCTCGACGGCTTTTCTGGTTACCGGTTCTGATGGTTTTGTGGGCGAATCTTCATGGCGGCTTCGTCGTCGGGTTCGTGTTACTCGCCCTCTACATGATGGCTGACGCATTCCCATACCTGCGGAATCGCGACTCACGTTCGGTGACCTCAGCACGGCTAAAAGCATTCGGAGTAGTCGCTGTTCTTCTGGCAAGTCTTGCCAACCCATACGGCTATAACCTGCATTTCCACGTCTACCGATATTTGACAGACCGCTGGCTGATGAACCACATCGACGAATTTCTCTCCCCGAATTTTCACGGTGTCGCTCAACAATGCTTTGTCCTCCTGCTGTTGATAACTATCCTCGCCTGGAGCGTCGCGAAGCAAAAGCCCCGGCTTGTAGATATTCTCATTGTGCTTTTCGCCGCCTACAGCGGCCTTTACGCATCGCGCAATCTTCCCCTCTCATGCATTCTGTTGACGTTGATCATCGCACCCGCCTCGTCCCAGGCGGCACTGGCAGCACCTCTCAATTCGGAACCGCCAGCACGAACGCGGGCTTTTTTCCTGCGCTACGCGTCGTTCACCTCACGAATCGGTGATCTTGAATCGCGTCTTGCCGGGCACGTTTGTCCCCTGGCGGCCATAGCGTTCGGCCTACTGATTTGCGCACATCAGGGCCGGTTCGGCTCAACACATTTGATCGACGCTCATTTCGACGCCAAACGTTTTCCCATGCAGGCCGCCGGCGCGATCGAAAATCGTGCCATTCGCGAACCCATCTTCAGTCTGGATTCCTGGGGCGGATACCTGATTTATCGGCTTCACCCCCAAACCAAAGTCTTCGTCGACGACCGTCACGACCTTTATGGCGCAGAATTCCTAAAGGACTACCTGAAAACGATCCGCGTCACACCGGATTGGGCCACGATGTTGAACTCGAGACGCGTGAACTGGGTTCTAGTTCCAACAGAATCTTCTCTCGCGAACATTCTCCGAGAAACGCAGGGATGGACCATCCAGTACGAAGATAAAGTTGCCGTTCTCTTTCGGCGCACAGTCCCGCTGTGATGGCTTAATCGCATAGAAAGGCATCTGCACCGTTCTGCTCACCATCTGAATGCCAAAGGGGGACGAATCTATGGCAAGCCCCCAAGCAAACCGCTACAGCTCGACGAAACACCAAGCAAGCGGCGGCGGCCGCGAAAAGGAAGAAGACGATCTCGCATCTCCCTAAATCGACTCGAACTGCGCTAGGAAAAGAAGGAGCCAAGGCCGCAGAGAAAAAGCGGGCGGCGTAAAGTCGGTGGGAAACTAGAACCGATCGTTAGTATCGATGTTGAATCCTAGGATGGCGTTCACTTCCACCGGCTGTTCCCCCCGCAAGACTGGCCGGAATTTCCAGCTGTTCAGCGCGGCCAGAACTTTGCTGGTCATGACTGCCGGACCGGGTTCAAGTACCTGCGGACGCCGCACCAAACCTGACCGATCCAGAACGCACGCAATCACGAGTCGTGCCTTTGGCAGGCTTGGGGGAACATCGGCGTGGATCACTCGCGGCATCTCGAGATCGTCGGCAGAAGGGTGCTCCGCAGAAGCCGGATCGGCAATTTGCATTACTGCCGTGCCGAGCGCTGTCTCAATGTAAATCGTGTAGACCTTGTCGCCCTTAAGGGCTCCGTAGAAATTGAAGGCGCCGCCGGAACGGGATGTAGCCACGACCGTAATTCCCGGTCCCTGGTCAGCCGGCACGGAAGATTTTCCAGGAACTCCAGCCTGACTTCCCTTGGAATCGAAACTGGGCAGCGTCACAATATTGTTTCCGCCTTTTACCGCAACCCCAGCCAATGGCGGAGTGCCATTTGTTCCACTGCCTGCGCCTCCCGGTCCCGGATAAGGCGAGACCCCACCCCGCGCCATTGGGTCAGAGCCGCGGCCACTCCCTGTTTTTCCGGCGCCCGGCCCTTCGCCGTCAAAACCGCTGCCCGGTCCATTGCCGCGGCCAATTCCTGTACCTCCGCCTGCGCCGCCCGCGCCGGGTTTGGCTCCGCCTGTAGGAGACATTGCCAGGGCTCCTGCCCCCCCGCCGGGCACACCAACTTTTGATCCTGGCCGACTGGAGACCACTACACCGGTTCCACCGCCGCTTCCGCCACTCGTTGGCGGCGCCGCAACACTTCCCACGTCAAATGGCCCGCCAAGTCCACCTCCGCGATTACCTCGTCCCGAACCCATAGCTCCACTCGCACCCGAAGTGCTGGGAGCGGGCGGAACCACAGCCGAGGAACCGACACCCATCCCGCCGCCAGATTGACGTTGCAGCGAGCCCCCCAAATCCACCGGAGGAGCCACGACTTCCGAGGTGCCCATGCCTCCTAAGCCATGATGCTCTCTGGACGAGCCGGCTACCTGCACCGGCGGCGGCACTATCTGGTTCTGCAACTCGCCAGGCCCGGAACCGGGTCCGCGCGCCGCAACTTCGTGTGTCCAGGAAGGCGGCGGCGCGACCACGCTGGCTGCAGGCAAACTAAGGCGCGCGTTAAAATTACTATTTCGCTCCGGAGTCGAAACCGGTGGTGGAACCACATCCAACTGCCGCGACCCCGGAGCGCGCATGCTGTCGATATCGCGCTGCAGGTTTGAGGGAGTCGGCGGAACCACGGTGGCGCTGAATGCCGGGGCAGCCTGCATCCGATCCCGCCGGATATCCGGAGTAGGCGCGATTACATTCGCGTTCAGCGCGGGCATCGAACGCAAGTCATCCCGCTTTACGTCCGGGGACGGAGCCACGGCAAGTGCGGTTAGCTGCGGTGCCCGTTGAGATGAGTTTAAGCCCTCGGCAGGCGCCGCCCCAGGAATCGTCTTGAATGCGAGCAGGTTCGCTACCGGGGAATCCGAGCGCGGCAAGTCCAGTTTCGGAGCATCGACCACCGTATCCCGCACCGCACTGCCGCGTGCTACCCGAATGCTTTGCGTGCGGTGGAAAGCCTCCTGGCCGCCACCACGGCCCGAAGGGCCGGACTCCGCTCCTCCTGCGTCTTCGATCTGCGGAAGTTCATCGGGTGAGAAATAAATCACATCGTATTTCGGTATCGCCGGCGGCTGATACGGCCGCATGCTGGCAAGCTTCGTCGGCAACACGATCACGGCTACCAGCAGCACAGCTTCCAACACCCACGAGATAAGCATTCCCCGATAAGGAAAGAGTCCAACTTGCGCTTCACCCGCCAAAGGTTGAGATGACCGCGCGAATGCCGGTCCGATCGCCGTCCGGAACTCCTGCCACGGCGACGACCATTCCACCAGAAGTTTTGGGCCTTCGTTCACTGCTGGTTTACCTCGCGCACTTCTCCGACCGAAATTTCAATCTCATCGCCGACCTGCGTTTGCGTTTGGCGAAGACTGTTGCCCGGCAACTCGAGTACCGATGATGTGCGCATCTGCACCGGTGCTACTCGCCAGGGTTTGAGGTTCTCTTTCATATAAATGACAACTTTCTCCCCGTTCAGGTACACCACGTCGATCGGGAAACGCATAGCCAGGGTGTGCACTCCGCGGGAGGGAACAATCCAGAGACCCTGTCCCGTGCCGAAATTCACGGCGTTAGAGCACATCAAGCCGCGCAGCCGGGACCAGTACGTACCAGCAACCGACAACTGTGTGGCTAGGTAGGTTTTCCGTGTTCGATTAAAAGCATATCCTACGGGACCCGATACCGACATCACAACTCCCGGATTACTCCATTACCGGCGTCATCTATGGCCGGTTGCGGGCAACAGTGTCCGAATCAATTGCACTACCGCCGGCCCCAGCGTCACGAAGATGATCGAAGGCAGAACGAAAATAACCAGGGGGATGACCATTTTGATGGTGGTCTTTGCCGCTTGCTCTTCAGCTCTCTGCCGTCGTTCGGTGCGCAGCGATTCTGAATGAACGCGCAGCGCCTGGCTGATGCTGGTTCCGAAGCGGTCGGTCTGTACAAGGGCTCCCACCAGGTCGCGGATGTCATCTACTCCACTGCGATCGACAAGGTTGCGCAATGCCTCGGCCCGCGGCTTGCCCGCGCGCATTTCGAGATTGACTAAATGGAACTCGTCACTCAACTCCGGATGCGCATGATGTAAGTCCTCGCCGACTCTCATCAATGCCTGGTCGAGCGACAGGCCCGCTTCCACGCAGATGACTGTCAAATCGAGCGCATCCGGCAAAGCCAGGGTAATGCGGCGCTGACGCTCTCTTATCATCCGCTTGAGAAGGAATCGTGGGACGAAGAACCCGAACCCGCCGACCCCGATCATGGTGAGGAGATCGAACTTGCCCTCGACTGCCACCACCCCTACCATCCCCAGCAGGGCGAGTAATACTCGCAAGCCCAGGTAGATCGTGAAATGCCGCTGTTCACGATAGCCGGCCTGTATGAGCCACTTTCGCGTGCGGGAAACTTCACTGGGAGAGAGCGGAAGCGCTTTGCTCAGCGGATCCAGCGCCTGTTCCAGGCGTTCTCTAAGAGCAGGTTTTTCCTGAGGCGTAACCCGGTGGCCGGCCAGAGTCCGCAAGCGCGAACCCAGCACAGACGACGGCGCATAGGCTGCTGCGCCAAAGGAGAAGATCACCAGCGCGATGGTCAGAAACAAAACAATTGCCAGTGCCAGCGCCATTCCCTAGACCTGTATCTGAATAATTCTGCGGATCACGAAGTATCCCACCGTCTGCAGGCTGATACCAGCCACCACCAGTACGTGCCCGATCGGATCCGCAAACAGAGGCTCGATGAAAGAGGGGTTCAGCATTCTCATCGTGACCACGATGATCGGCGGCAACGCCATCAACAGCATCATGGTTAACCGCCCCTGTGCTGTGTACACCCGCACCTGCCGCAGGATTTTGAAGCGCTCACGAATCACGTAAGAGAGATTGTCTAGAATCTCCGCCAGATTGCCGCCCGTTTCCCTTTGCAACATCACCGCGGTCACGAAGAACTTCACGTCTACCAGCGGCACGCGCTCGGTGAGATTCATGAGAGCATCCCGCACCGGCAACCCGAATTTTTGCTCTTCAAACAATTTGCGGAACTCAGACGCAACCGGCTCGGAAGTGTCATTGGCTATGAGTTCCAGCGCGGTCGTAAATGCATGTCCTGCGCGTACTGCCCGGGCCACCTGGTCAATGGCATGGGGAAAAAGCGTTTCGAATTCCTGAAACCTCTTGCTACGGCGATAGGAAACGTAAGAGTACGGGATGATGGCCCCGAAGATTACTCCTAACCAGAAGGCTTGAGGAAACCCGCTCCAGAGGAATACGAAGGCTCCTAGGGCCGCTGCGCTCATAGCGCATAGGAGCAAGACGTTGCCCGCGCGAATGTTCAGATCAGCTTGCGAAAGGGAAGTCTGCAGCCTGGAAATCCTCTCGGAACGTCGCAGTAGATTGTCTATGGCGGGGATTTCACTCAACATCTCGTCCCGCACCAGCGCCAACTCATCGTCGGGTCGGCGTTCGGCTGGTTTGTCGGCAGTCTCCAGGCGCTCACGCAGCAGTCGTGCCCGTGCCCGGCGCTGGTCCATCAGTGAAAACAGGACGAACACTGCCAGCGCGACCACCACAAACACGCCGATGACGATAAGGAGCGTCATAGTCTCCCGTCAGACCTCCATCCGCGATTCAAACAGCGCGGCGCGCAGCCGGCAGCCCGCCGTGGCCAGCCGATCCGCAAACTTCGGCCGGATCCCGGACGCGCGAAATACCCCACGCACCTTACCGCTCTCATCAATCCCGTATCGCTCAAAGAGAAAAATCTCCTGCATACAGATAACTTCGCCCTCGACTCCGGTCACCTCGGATATTCCCACGAGTTTTCGTGTTCCATCGGAGAGACGCGCAATTTGCACCACGGCGTGAATCGCCGACGCGATCTGCTGGCGCACAGCCCGCTCCGGAATATTCAGATTCGCCATGGAGAACATGCTCTCGATTCGGGCCAGGGCATCGCGCTGGGTGTTCGCGTGGACCGTGGTCAACGATCCCTCATGACCCGTGTTCATCGCCTGCAACATGTCAAACGCCTCTTCGCCACGCACCTCACCGACCACAATGCGATCCGGCCGCATACGCAAGCTGTTGATCACCAGTTGCCGCTGCCGGATGGCCCCCTTGCCCTCAATATTGGGAGGCCGGGTTTCCAGCCGCACCACGTGCTCCTGTTTCATCTGCAGTTCAGCGGCGTCTTCAATGGTCACTATCCGCTCTGAATTTGGAATGTAGCCGGAGAGGACATTCAGCAGAGTGGTCTTGCCTGCTCCCGTTCCGCCCGAAATCAGCAGATTCAACCGGCCCTTGACCATGGCGGAAAGCAGCTCAAGCATCGGCTCCGTCAGGCTCTTGTTATCGAGCATGTTCCGCGCCGTAATCGGATCTCTTCCAAAACGCCGAATCGAGAGGCATGGGCCGTCAATCGCGAGCGGAGGAATAATGGCGTTCACACGGGAACCATCTTGTAACCGCGCATCCACCATCGGAGACGACTCATCTACCCGGCGTCCGACGCGGGACACGATGCGGTCAATAATCTGCATCAGGTGCGCATCATCTTTAAAACTCAGGCCCGTAGGTTCCAGCCGGCCAGCGCGCTCCACGTACACCTTGTTGAAACGGTTGACCAGAATGTCTGAAATGGTGGGGTCCTTGAGGAGCGGCTCCAGAGGACCGAGCCCGAAGATCTCATCGAGAATCTCCCGCGCCAGCCGCTCGCGCTCCGCAAAGCTGAGAGGCACTGCCTCGCTGTTCACGGTGTTGCGAATCAACACCAGCACTTCTTCGCGAGCAGTATCGTTCTGGGTCCGGCCTAGCTTCTCCAGATCCAGGCGATCCAGGATTTTGCGGTGAAGATCCGCCTTTACCTGTTGGTATTCAGTTCGCTCGAAGGTCTGCGTTGCCATGAATCAATCCGACCAAAAACCGGTTAAGAATCAGCACCTAACTAACGGTCTTGAACAACGACCAGGCCTTACGCTTCACATCCACATCATTCTCAGTTAGACGTGCCGCCAGGCCGTTGAAGGACCGTCCGATTTCGGTGTGGTTCTGCTGCATCAGGGGGATGCCGCGATCAATCGCCGAGGACACCGCGAAATACTGATTCGGAATTTTCCAAAGCAGCTTGATGCCGGCAGCCGACTCCGCATCGGCCTCGCTGAATCCCGCTATTTTCCGGAACCGGTTCAGCACCAACTGTACGCGCTCGCGGCTCCCAGTCTCTCCCAAGTACTGTTGCAAGCGAGAAGCACTCCACAATGAGGCCACGTCCGCATGTGCCACGAGCAGGACAGCCTCCGACAGGTTGCACACCAGCCGCGTCGTCGCATCCATGCGAGTGGAAGCGTCCACCACCACATAGCGGAAATGATTGACCAGGAGATCGAACAAGCGGGCGAACTCCGCAGTTGAGGGCTCCGTCACCACGGGCATATTCGGACCGGCGAGCAACTGCAACCCACTGTTATGCCGCGTCACAAAGCTTTCGAGCAACGAACTGTCCAGGCGATGCAAGTTGCGGATCGCGTCCATCACCGTGAACAGCGGCTTCAGATTCATGTGCAGAGACGCGTGGCCGAGCGGCGCGAGATCGACCAAAATTACCTGTCCATGCGCGGCCTGTAACGCCAGCGCGAGATTGACCGCAGTGGTGGTCGCCCCGCTGCCTCCCTTGGCGTTGACCACGGTGAAGACCTTTCCTCGGGGGCCTTCCCGCTCGGTCTTCCTCTGCGCGGTTGTAAGGCGTACGAACGCTTCGAGCAGATCGGTTGTAGTCGTCGGTCGTTCGATGAACTCTCGCGCTCCCGAGCGCATCGCGCTGACAATCACCTGGGGTTGCGACATGCTGCCGATGGCAAAAAGCGCAGACTTGGGCACTTCCTGATGCACCAGCTCGAGTGCTCGCAAGGCAAGCGTGGGATTGTCGGTAGGAATATCGACCAGCACTACATCGGAGTTCGCACTCTGAATTCTACGCAACACCGGATCGGTAGCTGCCACCGGATAGCTGGCGCAAGTGTGAACAACCTTCGCTACGCTGGTTCCGTCTACCAGCACCTGTAATACCGCACGCTGTTCACTATCTTGCGCAACGATTACGACTGAAAGCTCGGGCATGATCCCACCCCACCGACTAAAATCTGCTCATCTAACTTTGCTCTGCCTCGCCATGCTTTAGTTACTTTCCGCCCGATGGTTTTCCCCCGTCGAATTTATCTTTCTCCAAAAATGGCTTAGGATTCTTCGGCCCTTCCGGCGCTTGCTGACTCGCCTCGACCCGCCGCACCGTGCAAAGCACCATCAACTCCGAATTACTCTTCTGTGCGCTTTTGCTCTTGAAGAAATTGCCCAGAATCGGAATGTCTCCCAGTCCCGGTATCTTGTTCATGATGTTCGTAACCCGATTGTCCATCAGGCCGGCGATCACGAAACTCTGCCCGTCGCGCAGTTCGAATTCTGTATCTGCCCGGCGCGTGCTGAGCGCCGGTACTGTGAAGCCGGAGATGGTCAACGAATTCGCGAAATCCAGCGTGCTCACCTCAGGCACGACCTTCAGATGAATGTTTCCGTTGGGCATGATCACCGGCGTGAACTTAAGCTTCACGCCAAATTCTTTGAATGAGATCGTTACCGAGGCAAAACCCTGCCCGGGCTGAACGATGGGGAAGGGAAATTCTCCGCCGGCCAGGAAACTGGCTTCCTTTCCATTTACCGCTATCAGATTCGGTTCTGCAAGAATCTGCAACAGATTCTTGGTTTGTAAGGCCCGGATCACAGCGCCCAGGTGAATGTCGGGCCGGAACAGAAACACGTTCAGCACATCATTGAGGGTCAGATCGGAGGTGAACGGTGCGGACGGCCTGGGAAATCTATCTGTTACGTGCTGTTGCCCGAATCCTCCGAATTGGCCCGTTGTAGTTGTGCCAATCTGATTGCCAGCTCCGGTCGTGAATACATTCACTCCCAACTGCGTCAACGCTGACCGGTCTACCTCCGCGAACTTAACCTCCAGCAACACCTCCTGCGCGCCCACTGGACCAAACGTCAGAACGTTCACCACGTTCTTGGAATAAGCTTCGGCGATCATTCCCGCCCGCTTGGCGGTATCTTCCGTGGACACATGCCCGGAAAGCACGATTGCCGATCGCGAAGGCGTCACTGTTATCTGCTCTTCCGGAAACACTCGTTTTTCTTCCTCCGCTGCTGCGGTGACGTCTACGTCCACACGCAGGTCAAAGCTTCTCGAGCGCTCGTGCTCGTCCCAGATGAGGAGCGAAACCTCACCTGGCGACCGCCCGTGAACCAATATCTGCGTTGGAGTAATCACATTCGCGTCGGCCACTGTCTCATCAGTTACCGAAATCCTACGCAGCCTTTCGGTGGTGTTGATTAGCAGCGACTTGCCAACCATGACCCGCAGGGGCGCTGCGCCCTGGGCTGCTCCCTGTGGCGCTGCGCCTCCAGTGGGCGCTTCGCCGACGGGCTGCTGCTGAGCCGGTGCTGCATCCGGCGCGGCGGTTGCAGGCTGCTGCTGCTCCTGCGCACTCGACAAGAAGGCAGCTAAGACGATCAGTACAGCCAGTGCAGCAGCTCTCAACGCACGGCCTGCGCTCATTGCATTTCACCCCAAAGGCGAGAGCGGATCGACATTCTCGGAAGCCTCACTTCTTTCCTTGCGGGCCCATTACCACGTTATTGTTCTCATCAAAATTCTTCACGTCTTTCTTCGAACCGCGATAAACCTCCACCTGGATCGTACTCGGTGTTGACGCCTCGGGTTTCGCAGAAACCGGCTTTGGCCTCAGCCGAACTGGAGCCGGCTTGGGCGGCGCTGCACTCACCTTGAACAGCGTACCGCTTCTTGTAGCCGGCAGATCCAGCGGTTTGGCGTCAAGAGGATTGCGCAAGGCGAGCTGAATTCTGCCGTGCGTCGTAGCCAACGTAAGCCTCTGAGCATCATCTGGGGAAACCAGCAGCGTAATCACCGGGGCGATTTGCGCTTCTCCCGTCTGGCTCCGCTCCATCCTTTGGCCGCTGGCAATCACTTCGATGTTTTCCAGGACAGTTGTAGTCTGCTCTTCCTCACCACTACCCCCGGGCGTGCCTGTCACCAACACGTCAACCCTCGTTCCTGGCTGCACGAATCCCGCCACACCAACCACCTCGTTTACCCGCACCGACATCGCTCGCATCCCCGGCGGTATCAATGCAGGCAATCCCGACCCGGCGTTCGGCCCGGCCAGCATATTGAAGAGAATGGCCTGACCCTTAAAGATCGGTAGTATCACACCCCGGCCCAGCACTGAGGCCCTCGAGCGCGGGCAGTTCGCGGGTACAGCTTCCGCGGGAAAACGAACAATGCTGAGATCTTTTTCTTCAATCTTGGCGCCAACCGGAATGTTGTTTGCCGCAACGATTACTTCAACCCCGGGCTGGCCGCCGGAGCCCCTCGACTGCAGATTGCGATAGACCGCAAAACTCACGAATGCACCCAAGGCGAGGGCAACAAATCCGATCATCATGAGCCGAGTTCGGTTCATTACTTCTCCTCAGGGCCGCGAATGTGCACACCCATACGCCCCTGCACAACCCGCAACAAGTGCGGCAGCAACATATGTTTTGCGTGGAACTAACGCCAATTCCGCCTGACAAACCGCAGCGCCACCCACCGTTAAGACCCCCAGCGCTTACTTTCGAGCAGTGCTCCAATTTTTTTGAAACCGCAAACTGTTGGCCGGATAAGCGTTCCCTCCCGGTTGATCACTGCTACTGGACTGAACTGGCTACCGAAGAGAATACGTTGTTGGCGTTGGTTCCAATCAGACGGATGGTGCCGACGACGATCACCAGAATCACAGCCAGCATCACCGCGTATTCAGCGATGTCCTGTCCCTCTTCCTCTCGCCACAATCTAAACAATTTGCTCATTCTAGACCTCCCAAGGAATGCAGTCGTCGGCCACCTTCACTGTGTGGAAACTATGCCATCTTCATTGCAGCTTATTTTTGTGAATCAAGACTTTGCGCGGCGGGCAAAAAGACCAACTCCTTTGCACCAATAATACGCCGCAAACCGCCGCTGTTATGACCAAACGACAATTTATTGCATTTTACCTGAGATTCTGCCGTTTGGTGCCCCACAAATGAGGCGGAGGTCAAAAGACAGTACCATCTGGTAGCGCGCTACCGATAATTTGCCAAAGGCTAAACAGCCAAAGGCTGACGGTTTTTGCAATTGGCTTGTTATGAGGCAGTTAGGGGGAGCCTAGTACCCTCGTCAAAACCGCGACTTGGGCATCTGTGTAGATCTGTTTCCATTCCGGACGGGAGCGCAGAGCTGTGATTAATGGCGCATCGCGCGGCAGAACGACGGTGCGCACAGCCCACTCTTGAAGCGGCCTCCGCCAGTCGTTGCTCACATAATAGGCTGAAGCGAACTCGGACATGAAATTATCCCCGTAAACGTCGGCTCTCCCATCTATGTACACGCGATAATCCGGGTACAGCCTCCAGATCAAATAGCCTCCCCAGCTGTAATGGTTCATCAGCGGTTGGGGTGGCCGGTCTTTGACAAGAAAAGAGACCGCCGCGGCAGGGAACTGCCGCGCCTCCGCCACCGACTGTTGTTGCAAAACCCACCAGACCCGCACGACAGCAAACCCCGCAACCGCAACAATCAGAAGCACATTGACCAGCGCTGCCGATCGCGGCAATGGTCTGTCCGTAGTCTGGAGCAGTCTCACACGGCCCAGGCGGAGCCAGGCTTCTATGAACCCGGCGAGTACAGGTACCGCGACCACCCCAAATACTGGTATGTGTCGGACCGACCATAATGCCGCCGCCATGGTTGGCAGAAGGAGCATGAGTTCTCGGGCAGTAAGCCGCTTGGGAGAGCTGGCGACCCCCGCGAGAATTCCCAGGATCATGAGAACCAAAGGCAGATATTTCGGATCATGGAAGTCCGGCGAAAACCATTCCTGAATGAACCGTTGCATTCCGGGAGAGCGCAAAGTCTGCAAGGGATAGACATACATCTGCGCCCCATAAGGATTGATCCGAACTACACCACAACACGCAACTAGGACGAGCAACAGCCTGCGCAGATGCTGTGCAGATTGCGGCTGATCTCCGAGATGAAACACAAAATCCAGCGCGCTCCCCACCAGAAACAGAGCTATCAGAGCAATTCCCAGTGCAAATCCCGCATGTAGGTTCACCCAGACCACAGTGAGCGGAACCAGCCACCATAGAAGCCTGGCCTGCCGCTCAGATCGGTCGAGAAGAAATAAGACTATGGCCGCGAGCAGCAAGGAAACCATCTGCGGGCGCACTCCCCAGCTCGAAACCGACGCAATAGCTCCCAAGACCGTCATCACCCCAGCCACGTACGGCTTCCCTGGACAGCGGGAAAAAACGAGCAGAAATGTAGTTGCAGTAATTAAGGCGAATAGCGAGATCAATGCACCGGCGCCCGCAAGGCGATAAAGCGCGAAGGCGAGCACGGCGAACAGCCATTCATGATTCACCCACGGTTGCCCAAGTCGCGTGAATGAATAAGGATCGGCGTGGAACAAATGATGGTTTTCGAGAATGAGCTGGCCCGTGCGCAGATGCCACCAGATGTCCGGGTCTAACATCCCTCGCGCCGCCATCGCGAATAGCCCCAGCGCCAGCACCAAAACAAAGGTTGGTCGAGTTTTTAGGAGCGCGGCCACACTGACCTTGCTCATGTCGCAGGAGCATCAGTATAGAATCTGGTCTCACTCTCTGCGACAGTTGGTCGGTTTAGAAGCCACGGAGCAGGCCACGAGAGCTAGTTGGACGGAGAGTGTTTTTCAGCCGCTGCGTGAGATCCATTTTGGATTCAACGATGTGGAATGAGGCGCCCGTTTCCAGCCCCGTTAGGGGCATAGATTTAGGCCAGGGCTCAGCCCTGGGTAGAAGCAGAAAATGACGAGTCCCGCAAGGACGACAGTTAAGTTGTCATACGCGGTGCGTAACAGCTGCGCAACACACGCTTGCTTAACCGCAATGGCGCCACCTCGTGTCGAGGAAAACGCTCGCCTCAGAAAATGAAACCCCACAACTCAAAAACCTTCGCCCTTTTCCTGCTCGCCGCGATGCTCGCAATCCATGTTTCCATGGCGTGGAACTCCAGAGACCTCATCCGCAAAGGCTATCCAGACTTCACCATCTTCTACTCAGCAGGAAAAATCCTTCGCGAAGGCCTTGCCGCGAAACTTTACGACGAAGCCACCCAATACCGCATCCAGCAGGAATTCGCCGCCGGCGTCAGCATTCGCCAGGGCCCGTTGCCATACAACCATCCGCCCTTCGAAGCGCTCCTGTTCGTCCCTTTTACCTATCTTCCCTATTTCAGCGCCTACCTGCTATGGAATACGATTAATCTTCTGATTCTCTGTTGGCTGCCGCTTCTCCTGCGACCATACCTGCCCATCCTTCGACCGGTCCCTGCTCCCCTCTGCGTTTTTATTGCTCTTGCCTTCTTCCCCGTCTTCATCGCCTTCTTGCAGGGACAAGACATCGTCGGTCTCGCCCTGCTGTTCGCGCTGGCATATGTTTGCCTGAAGAAGGAAGCCGATTTTTCCGCCGGCTGCTGGCTGGGATTCGGCCTCTTCCGCTTCCATCTTGTTCTGCCCTTCGTACTGATCCTGTTTCTGCTGAAAAAAAGACGTGCGATCCTTGGCTTCCTTTCTGTCGCACTTGCCCTGGTGGTGGTTTCGATCTTCATTATGGGCTGGAACCAAGCTCTCAGCTACCCAGCCTACGTCTGGCACGTCGAGCAGACGATGGCACAGCGTATGACCGCCGTTCCCGTCGGCATGCCCAACCTGCGAGGACTAATGGACACTGTTCTTGACCGGGCATTATCGAAACCCGCCCGAGACCTTCTGGTCGCGCTGATTTCTATAGGACTGATCATCCTTGCTGCATCCAAATGGCGAGGACGTAACTTCGATCTGGGTTTCTCACTTGCCATGATTACAACCATTCTGGTTGGCTACCATGCTTTCGCTTACGATCTAAGCCTTCTGCTCTTGCCCATGGCTTTGCTCATAAACTACAGCCTGCAACAAACCGGTCTCAATCGCAGATGGCTCGCGCTCTTCGCACCCTTTGCCGTGCTCTTCCTTACGCCTCTTCACATGTTCCTGGCCCTGCACAGCGACCGATACAGCCTGATGGCTTTGCCCCTGATCGTAGCCGCGTGGATAATCGTTCGTAAACGGAGCCGAGATGTGATGACCACACGAGCCGCGGATTCTGTGTAGCGATCCTCGATCGCCTCCGACTGGACCGCCATTTAGTTGTATTCTGGACCACCATCGTCGAGTCCATGCCGACGAAACCACCACACACAGAAGGCTTTCATGCGTCAATTCATACCCATCATCGTGTTCTCAGGCATCTTCCTCGGATTAGTCTCTGCATCACAGACACAATCCTCCCGTGCCTCCGCCGGCCAACCTTTGCGTGTCTCGATCGCCGGACTGGTGCACGGGCACGTTTCTGGATTCCTCGCTTCAGCCCTCCAGCGCAGCGACATCGCAATCGTCGGGATCGCCGAACCGGACCAGCAACTCGCGCACCGCTATGCCGAGCACTTCAAGCTCGTTCCCCAATTGCTCTACAACGATGTGGAAACGATGCTGGCACAAGCGCAGCCGCAAGCGGTGCTCATATATAGCGACACGCGCGACCACCGGCGCATCGTGGAAATCGCCGCCCGCCACCGCGTCGCAGTCATGATGGAAAAACCCCTGGCCGTCAGCCTGGAAGACGCGCTCGCCATGCAGCGCGCCGCCGACTCCGCAAAAGTCCCCGTGCTTGTGAACTACGAAACCACTTGGTATCCCAGCAACGCAGCTGTATATGACCTGGTTCGCAGCGGCGCACTCGGCGAAATCCGCAAAGTTGTGGTCCACGATGGCCATCGTGGACCAAAGGAGATCGGCGTCGAGCCGGAGTTTCTCGCGTGGTTAACCGACCCGGCGCGCAATGGTGCGGGAGCGCTGTTCGATTTCGGCTGCTACGGTGCCGACCTCATGACATGGCTCATGAACGGCGTTGTCCCGCTCACCGTCACCGCCGTCACACAGCAAATCAAACCTCAAACCTACCCGCGAGTCGATGACGAAGCCACCATCATCCTCACCTATCCCCGGGCGCAAGCCATCATCCAGGCGTCCTGGAACTGGCCCTTCGACCGCAAGGACATGGAAGTCTTCGGCGAGACCGGCGAGGCGATCACAGTGCGCCGCGACGGCCTTCGCCTGCGTCGCCAGGGAGAAGACCAGCCGCAGCAGCAAGCCGCCCCACCGCTGTCCGCACCCTACAACGATTCCATCTCGTACCTGATCGCAGTGGTTACGGGAAAGATCAAGCCCACCGGACCCTCGGCGCTCGATACCAACATCACCGTAACCCGCATCCTCGACGCCGCACGGGAATCGGCCAGAACCGGGAAGACAATCAATATCGCCGAGCGTTAGCCCCGCCGCTCTGACCACAATCCTATGTTCCGAGCAACAAAACTCAACCGCCTGGAGTCTTATCCATGGCAAGTGTAGCGACGAAACCTACCCTCGACGGAATTCATCCGCCGCGTAGACCTCAGCGCGCTTGCCGCAATCCTGATATGGAGTGAACTGTCAATCCCTTTATCTATCCCGGGTTGTTGGGGTTGATGTTGGGTTCATAGTTGTTTGCTTTCGAAGGTAGAGCTGGTAGCGATCGAGGTAGCTTTTTCGACGGTTGATCAGCCTGATATTCGCGGGTCGAGCCGCATAATCGTGATCCGTCGGGAGCTGAGACGCGCCAACAGGGACGACGCAATGCTGGTCTCGGTTTTCCGCGACGGCAAGGTTTTCTTCCGCAACGATTGGACCGACCCGGCTGAGCTGCCCGCCAGGATTCGCCAATGCTCGACTTCCGGCCCGGAAAGAAGGGTTTATATAAAAGCCGACGCCCGCGTCTATTAGCGGACGGTCGCGGCACTGCTCGAGAACATCCGCTCCGCGGGAGTCGAACAAGTCAGCTTCCTAGTCGTGCAGCGTCAGAATGATCCGTCACCTCAGCAGAAGGTGTTCGGTGTTCCCGCCATAGCACCATAACCAGCATTGGCAAGAAAATGAACACCACCGCCCACCGCCCCACCGCCGTGTACGTATGTGGCACGTGATACCACCGCCAGATTCCCGCTCCCCAGCTAAGTGCTGCAGTCAGCACCAACTCTCTTCGTGACTTCGGAATGAGCCACAAGGTAAAGCTGTCGAAGAACCACCTCTGAGGCATGACCGACGCCAACAGCAACAACCACGCATCACGATCGCGATAGCGCCACAGCGCCAGCAGCAGCAAAGGCCCAGGCAAGACCAGCAAGGGGATGAAGTGCTGATAATGGCCCAACTGCTTCATCCAAAGCCACGGCCACCTTGGCATTAGGATCAGGCTCACCAATCCGAAGGCCAGGCAAGCTACCACTCCCCGCCGGCTCAAGTGCGTCAGCGCCACCGGCAGCCCGATTTGCGGCTTCGCCATGGTTGCCGGCAAGAGCAGCGGAAAGAATGCGCTCGCCGCGATCAACGGCGACCACTGCACGGTCAAAATTCCCGCCCAGTACGGATAAGCAAGGAACACAAGCAGCCGTTGATACCCATGCCGCGTCAATCCGAAAGACAGTAGCGCCGAGCTGATCCCCCAAAAAACACCAGCTGCCACTTCCGGCCGCATCCACACAAACGGCAAGCCGACGAGGGCCGCGGTCATGGGATACTGCTCTAGCGGCGTGTCGTAAGGATTCTGCCGCGCCAACAAGTACCGGGCCGCGCGGATTGCCCAACGAAAATCGGCGGCATCCTGCTGGAAATGCACCATCAAGAACCAGCAGAACATCCCAGTTGCCAATCCGATCAGAGCGGAAATGAAGATTCGCAATCGCAAGCCAATTTCTTCCGCACAAGTTGTAACATGGCGTGGTCGAAAGCTGCTGGACCGCTTGCTGTGGAGAAAGCCCCAGGCCGCGCTGCTGCTATCTCTGGTAATGGCAAGTAGCGTGTGGTTCTACGTTCAACGCATCCTGATTCCGTATCAGATCGCCGATGCCGCCGCCCACGGTCGCCCGCGCGGAGTGCTCTCCGACCTCTACCCTCGGTGGCTCGGCACCCGCGAACTGCTGCTGCATCACCGCGACCCCTACAGCCCCGAAGTCACCCGCGACATCCAGATCGGATACTACGGCCGCGCTCTCGATCCCAACCGGTCGGATGATCCCAAAGATGAGCAGCGTTTCGCCTATCCAGTCTATGTGGCGTTCTTTCTGGCCCCGACTGCAAACCTAAAGTTCGAGGATGTTCGGATTGCCGTCGCATGCACGCTGGGCATCCTGACCGCCTTAAGCGTCCTCTGCTGGGTTCACTTCCTTCGCTGGCCTCTCTCTCGGACGATGTTAACTGTCATCATTGTGTTGACGATCAGCAGCTTCGCCGTGGTGCAAGGGATCAAGCTGCAACAGCTCAGCCTGCTGGTTGCCGGCATCATCGCCGCTGCTGCCGCCCTGCTAGCCACGGGACAGTTGTTCGCAGCCGGTTTCCTGCTCGCAGTCGCAACCATCAAGCCGCAGTTGGTACTACTTCTCGTCACGTGGTTGCTCTTGTGGTCAGTTAGCCGCTGTCACGAAAGGCGAACCCTGTTCTGGGGATTTGCCTTGGGCATGCTGCTCTTGGTTGGCGCAGGTGAATATGTTTTGCCCGGCTGGATCGGGCGTTTTGTCAATGCCGTAGCCGCATATCGCCGCTATACCGAGAACCGCTCTCCGCTTGAAGTCATGACGACCCCCAGGGTCGCCACGCTACTCACGATAATGGTGCTTGCAGCAACTATCGCCGTTGGCTGGCGATGTCGGCATAGCGCTGTGCATTCTTTCCCGTTTCAGCTGGTCACAGCTTTCACGCTCACGCTCACCCTGCTGATTGCGCCCACGAATGCTCCGTATAACCAGATCTTGTTGCTGCCGGGTGTGTTTCTGATTTGTAGCGCCTGGAATCAACTATGGAAGAAAAGTATCTGGTCGCGCGCGTTCTGCATTCTGATGGTCGTCTTAGTCAGCTGGCCCTGGCTGAGTTCCTTCTTCCTAATGCTCGCCTCCATCTTTCTGCCGCCATCAACCGTTCAAAAAGCCTGGGCCGTCCCGCTCTGGACCAGCATCGCTGTACCCCTAGTCGTGCTGGGGTTATTGGCTCCGCTCGCGTCAGAAGCTTGGCGGAGAGGAATGCGTCAAGAGGCCGAGCCTCCGTCGGCTCTGGCTTAAGCAGCTACTGCCTTTCCTACAATTGCAGGCGCCTTCCGCCCCTGCCACAGCCCAATCCCGGCAAGACAGTAAAGTGCCATCGTGACCAGCAGCAGCGCACGCATTCCCGTTAACAACGAGAGATTCTCCAACAAACCGCCCACCACTGCGCCAAGCATATTCGCGCCCAGAGCAACGCTTGGCGAATCGACAGTGCGGAATTCCAAAGCAAACAACATCCCGGCGAAAAATACCGGCACTGCGAACACACCGGCCATCAGCGTGCCAATCAGCGCAGGGGAAGCAGGCAGCCGCGTCACAGGTGCCCAGTATGCGAGCACGAGACCCGCCAGCAGCCCTGTCACGATCCACGGGCGTGGGATCGAGTCCCCTCTGCGCTCGATTAACATATTCGCGCCCAGCAACGCCGTCAGCAGCGCTGCGATCACAATCCCGTTCACTTGCCACGTGGTCCCGAAATACAGGGCCAGACGGCTGATCACCTGGGTCTCGAGAAGCAGAAATCCAGCTCCCATACTAAAGAAAAACAATGAAGGCGGATGACGTCGTGCTTCTGGAATCTGCAGGTAGAGGCCCAGCCCAACCAGCATTACCAGAACTCCCAGAGAAAAATAGGTGCGGGGGATCCAGCGCCCTTTCTGATAAAGGTATGGCCAGTCGTCGGTCGTGATTGGCAGATGGCCCTCGGCAAGCGGGTTGAGCGCATTCTGCTGCACGAACCGCGCCAGCCGGTTATCCGAAGCCAAAGCTTCTTCAACCCGCCGCGACGGCGAGATCACAAAACACGTGGCCGGCGACGAATAACTGGAGTCTCCCATAAACACCATCGGAGCCTTGCCAAATGTTTGCTGCAGCATTTCGGCGATGCGAGTTGCCATCCACGCATGATTAATCTGGAACTTCACAAACAGCACACCGTCGGGATTCAAACGGTTTTTCGCTTCTTGAAACGACTCCTCCGTGTACACAAAATTATCAATGCGCATATTCGAGTAGTCTGAGAACTGAGTATGCGAATCCAATAACCCGAACAGAGCCAAGTCGTAGTGACGCGGACTCCGCTTAAGAAACGCCCGTGCATCGGTTACATGCACCAGAACTTTGGGAGAATCGTAAGGATGTTCGGGATGCTCACGCCGTCCCAGCGCCACGATGGCAGGATCAATATCTACAGCATCCACCAGGGAACTGTTGTGACGCAGCGCCGCAGCCACATCGGTGCCCGTACCCGAGCCAACGATCAGCACAGTAGGCGAGAGCTTGGCGAAACGAAACGGTACGTTGTAAGGATTTTCATCTACCGCTTCTTTCAGGAGCCCGGAATGCCGCTCGAGAAAATCCTCCGAGAGATTCACGATCTGCTGGTACCCGGTATGGTTAACCCACATATAGCCGCGGACAAAGTCTCCGTTCGGCGCGTAATAACGCGAATACGAGATCTGCTGGTATGGTGTCCAGATGCTGAAGTGGTCGCGATCAGACGCATCGTGCAGCAACAAGACTAAGGGCACCAGTAAGGCCAGCACCAGCTTGCGGTCCTGAATGTTTTCCTGGAGTATGGCAAAACCCAGCAGAACGGCTCCCAGCCAGAACGCAGGCGGCAGCATGAGACGGCTTACCAGCAGAAAAATCAGAATTCCCGCCAGGCTGCCGAACAAATTCCACGAATACGCCGAAAGAGGTCGCTTTGCCAAGTCCATCTGTCGGCTGACAATCTGACCTAGCGGAACAAAAATCCAGACCAGGAACAAGAACAGAATCGCCGCCAGCATGGCTGCGCTTAAAAATCGCGCCCAGTGCCAGGCGTTCCCCGTCGCCCAGATCTCCACGTCCGCGGCCCCTCCCAGGTTCTGGGACAGTCCCTCCAGAACTCCTTTCTCCCACGGCAACCGGATGACCAGCAGCAACCCAAACAGCGCCGTAATGCCAACCCGCCAGCGCACAGGTTTGCGCGCCAAAGCACATCCCAGTCCGAATCCCACGAAGCAAAGCAGCAGCGCCAGATTTTTGAAGTAGGCGAAGACCCGAAACTCAACCGCGATCCACCGAATGAATGCGAGTTCTGCGAACAAGGTCAGAAAACTGGCGAGCAAAAGTCGCGTCAGAGACCAAGGTTCATCTCCGCTTGGGCTGACACTGAAGAAAGGACGTCCACGCCGCGCCGCCCTGCCCAGAACAAATGAGGTTGTCACCAGAACCGCCGCAGCCAAGGCAAAAGCAAGCGTTCGTGAATTCATTGGGGAGACCGCAAAGGAAATGGAATAGTGCCGCTGAGAATACAACCTGAACCAGAACGGCGCAACCGGTGTTTCACGGCGAAAATTTGGCGGCAGGAATTCGCGAATTCAACCACTTATAGAACAACAACCATGCTGGTGCGGTCCACACATACCAGAATGTCCTGTGCTGCTCCAAAATCAGCGCAAGGGTCGCTGCATTGATTCCCAGGTAAGCCACTGCCGCCCATAGAACATTTCGCACCGAGCCGGAAACAAGCAGCGCCGCAACCGGCAGCAACGCCGCTAACAACACCACCTGATCGAAGAACCACGCATACGGACTAGCCGCCACAGAAATTACAAGCAACCACGGCATCTCCTCTCGCCAACGCCAATTCCCGCGTGCTCGAATCCAGCGAACCACGAACCATATGCCCACGAAAATTGCGGGCAGCCAAGCCATCCAGCTTCGTCCTGGACCAAGCAGCCGGCACAGCACTCCTCCGATCGTCGGAGTTTCACTCCATACGATCGCCGTCTCTCTCCAAAGCCCCTGATACTCGCTGAAAATTCGGCGGTCAAACGCCACAGCAATGGCGCTTGCCAAAAGTAGACTCACGCCGAACGCCAGCAACAATCGCCAGCGCCGGTTCCAAACGCCCCAGATCAACATTGCCGGCCAGAACAAGAACACTACATGTGGCTTGATCGCTAACAGCAACGCCGATGCGCCCGCAAGCCCATCCCACCCGCGCTCCTGGGCGAATAGAAACACGCTGATTCCCAGCAAAATCACAGGTCCGATCTGCCCCACGGCAAGCACCGCCGCCAAAGGAACAAATGTGGCTGTTACCACCCACGGAACCCAAAACCCCCGCTCCTGCTTCGCATAGATCTTCCACAACAGGTGAACCGATACCACCATCATGACGAGCTGCATAACCAACCATGCCCGTTGTGCCGTGGAATATTGGAGGAGTCCGAGCGGAAGAATGAAAGGAGCAGCCCACGGCGGATTGCGCATGATCAGCGGCAGAGGTTCCTTGAACCCAAGCTGCCTTTCCATCTCCAACACTGGTCCCTGCGCATACGGATTCTGATGCGCCAGCACTTGCCGGCCCGCCGTCCAATACGCCGCGAAATCCGTTACACCGCCTACCGCATTCCATCCGGTGACGAACCACACCGCTACGAGCACCAGGCCAAAGAACAAAAACCGCCTGATTTCGCCCCGCATCATCGCGTCAATAACATTAACAGTTCACGTGCCCATGAATTGCAATCTCAGTATGTCCGGATTCCAGCAGCCTTTGCGTCCTTTTACCGTTCTTCTTCGCGCCCTTCGCCGTTCTGCTTTGCGGTTTAAGATCTTGTCACACCCGCCACTGCTTGCATCCGGCCCGTTCCCGCGATACGCTACCCCGAACGCTCCTCGCTGCCCCCGTTCTCCGAATCGACGTTCCGAGGATTGAATGAACCTTAAAATAGAGCAACATCAGATTGATGGTGTCCCCGTGGTCTCCCCCCGCGGGCGCATCATGTTCGGAGATGAAGCCAACACCTTACGCGATACCCTCAAAGAAATTCTGAATTCTTCACCACGAATCGTCCTCAATCTTTCGGCAGTAACTTACATGGATAGCGGCGGCCTCGGGACTTTAGTTGGCGTCTACTCCGCCGCCCGCGCCAAGGGCGCTGACATCAAGCTCACCGGCCTCGGCCACCGGATGAGAGATGTATTGCAGACTACCAAGCTGGCTACAGTGTTCCAGGTCTACGAAAGTGAGGAGCAGGCAGTCGCAGCTTTGCGGGCCGGCGCCGCCTGAAGCTGTTGAACTTGGGGAGTTTTAAGAAAAGCAAAATGCACTCTGGAGGCCCTTTTCTCCGGCCTTTGATCCTGTCATTATTAGGACGCTCAGGAACCTTGGCGCGCGCCACATGGCCTTGCATCCTATAACCGGCTCAGCCTCGTCTCCAGGATCGGGTATCTTCCCGACACTCGTCTTCGTTCAGGGCAACGAGCAGCGCACCATCAATCTCGATCACACTCCCTTCACCGTCGGAAGGAAAGTCGACAAGGACCTGGTCATCGCTGACCCCCGCGTTTCTCGCGACCATGCCCTGATCGCGGCCGAAAACGGAGAATTCTTCGTCATTGACCAGGGCAGTAAACATGGAACATTCGTCAACGGTGAGCGGGTTCAGCGCAAAAATCTGGAGCGCAACGACCGCGTCGAATTTGGTGTTCGCGACGTCGCCTACGTCATCTTCCACCCGCACCACGCCACTTCCAACAC
>Ga0075424_100000076_pt1 | contig 55064 bp, 58 predicted proteins | sample SoiMethybrSBSTD3_FD_75301 | JGI IMG/M metagenome (GOLD analysis project Ga0075424, IMG submission 75301) | Bulk soil microbial communities from a Populus tree surrounding site in Tennessee, USA - Soil MetaG P. TD hybrid SBSTD3 | ecosystem: Environmental > Terrestrial > Soil > Tree plantation...
TGCATCCCACCCGAGTTCGCGGATCGGTCGTGGCGTGTCGAGAGCTGGGGCGCCGGCGAGCGCTTCGTCTTCGCGCCGTATCCGGCCGAGAAGCTCGCGGAGATCGTGGCGGCGATCCAGCGTTGGGGCATGGGACGCGAGATGCACGTCACGCAGCTCGATCAGCTCACGCTGTCCATAGATCGGAGATCGGAATGATCCGGATGCGGCGCGGGTGGGTCGGTGTCGTTTTCGTGGCGGTGCTGCTCGCGAGCGTGGTCACGCCGGCCGTCGGCGCGAAGCTCGCCGGCGACAAGGTGCGGCTCGGCGTCATCATGCCGCAGGCCGGCATCTTCGTGGACTGGGGCCAGCACGGCCTGATCGGCGCCGAGATCGCGCGCGACGAGATAAACTCGGCCGGCGGCATCGGCGGGCTGCCGCTCGAGCTCGTGACGGTGGACGACCGTGGCGACCCCAAGGAGTCGGTCACGCTCACGCGGCGCCTGGCGCAGACCGACCGCGTGCTGATGATCCACGGCTCGATCTCCAGCTCGAGCGCCGGCGTCATGTATCCCTTGTCCGCGAGCCTGAAGGTGCCGATCATCTCGCCGACCGCCGCCGCGCCCGGTCTCACCGACAAGTTCCGCCCATGGGCGTACACGATGAATCCCGGCGCTGCCCGGGCGCTCGGCACGGGGCTCGCCGCCCTCCGCAAGCACCATCCGGAGGTCAAGAAGGCGGCCGTGCTCTACAACCAGGCCGACGCGATCTCGAAAGCCGAGGCGACCGTGGTGATGCCGCCGACGTTCCAGCAGGCCAACGTCGAGCTGCTCGACTCGATCACGTTCCAGACGGGCGACCTCGACTTCAGCGCCCAGGTCACGCGCGCGCTCGCCAAGCAGCCGGACATGCTCTTCCTCGGCTCGGCCTCGCGCGAGGCGGCCTTGATCGCCAAGGAAGCGCGCAAGCAGGGCTTCAAGGGACCGATCCAGGGCGGTGTCGCGACCGCCACGCCGGATCTGGTCACGCTCGGCGGCGACGCCGTCGAGGGCTGGTACACCACGACGTACGCCTGGAACGAGCGGCCGATCCCGCGCATGCAGACCTTCGTGAAGAAGTTTCTCGAGCGCTCGGGCGGCAAGCGGCCGAACTCGTCGGGCCCCGCCATGTACGATCAGCTCTTCATCGCCAAGACGTGCATCGAGACGACCGGCGTGACGAACAAGGCCGACGATCTCGAGAGCGACCGCGACAAGATCGCGAAGTGCTGGGCGGGACTCAAGAGCTACGACGGCGCAATCGGCGCGATCACGATGAACGAAGCGGGCGTGAACGTCGGGCAGATCTGGGCGCTCACGGTCAAAAAGGGCGTCTTCACGCTCTCCGAGTAGCGATCACGTGACCGTCTCGACGCTGCCGATCCTTCCCACGACCGTCGTCGGCAGCTACGCGATCCCGGCCTGGCTGTGGGCGGCGTGGGAGAAGATCGAGGCGGGCGGATTCGGCCGCATGGACGTCGCCGAGACCGAGAACGACGCGGTCGCCACCGCGGTCCGCGATCAGGAGCGCGCGGGCATCGATCTGATCTCGGACGGCGAGATGCGACGTCAGGGGTTCATCGTCTCGATCTTCAAGTACTTCCACGGGCTCAGGCCCGTCGAGCCACGGCGCAAGGTCGGCATCCTCTCCTACGACGGCCACGTGCTCTACGAGCCGCTCGAGCGCATCGCGGCGCCCGACGGTCTGGGAACCCTCAAGGAGCTCGATTACCTCGAGCAGGTGACGACGCGTCCCTTCAAGATCACCTTGCCCGGCCCGCTCACGCTCGCGACCCAGATCACCAAGGGTGGTCCGTATCGCGACCGCTACGAGGTCGCCGCCGATCTCGCGTCGATCATCAACCGGGAGCTTCAGGCGCTCGCGGCCGCGGGCGCCGAGAACCTCCAGATCGACGATGTCTATCAGAGCTTCATGATGGACGGTAAGCGCCTGGTCGAGCTCTACGATCGCTGCTTCGACGGGGTGACCGTCCGCCGGCGCTTCTGGCACATCTGCTTCGGCACGCTCGACGGGTTCGGCTACGGCGAACGGAGCTATCGGCCGCTGTTCCCGGCGATCTCGACCGCGTCGGCGGATCAGCTCGTGTTCGAGTTCGCCAACCGCGAGATGGCCGAGCTCGAGCTCTGGCGCGAGTTCGACTGTCCGAAGGAGCTCGGCGCCGGCGTGCTCGATCTCAAGAACTTCTACGTCGAGAGCCCGGACCTGGTCGCGCGGCGAATCCGGCGGCTGCTCGAGAGCGTGCCGGCCGAGCGGCTGTGGATCAACCCGGACTGCGGGCTGGCGCGGCTTCCGCGCCACCTCGCGTTCGCGAAGCTCCAGGCGCTGGTCGCCGGGGCACGCAAAGTTCGCACAGAGCTTACCGCCAGTGCCTAGAACGGGCGTGACGGAGCCGGCTCGCGTATATCTCAGGCCACCCTCGTGGGTTGCGGCCAACAAGCTCCGATAAATGCAACTTTACAAACCCCAGGTCGAGGCGCAGAAGTTCTGGAATCCGTACACCCAGACGATGCCGAGAGCCGACCTCGAGCGGCTCCATCTGCGGAAGCTCCAGACCGTGATCGAGTACGCGTACGCGCGGAGCCCGATGTACAGGAAGCTCCTCGACCGTCACCAGGTCAAGCCCGAGCAGATCCGGACGATGGACGACTTCGTGAAGCGCCTGCCGTTCATCGACAAGAAGGAGATCCTGGACGCGCAGGCGGTGAGCCCGCCGTTCGGCGACGCGCTCGCGATCGCCGAGGATTTCTTTCACCAGCGCTTCGCGACCTCGGGCTCGACCGGCGCGCCGCTCCACATCCCGCTCACGTATCGCTCGGCCGAGCTGTGGGGCGAATCGTGGGTCTATCTCTACTGGGCCGCCGGCCTACGCGCGCGGCACGCGTTCTACTTCCCGTTCAACTGGGGAATCTTCGCCGCGTTCTGGTCGGCGTACATGGGCGTGCGACGACTCGGCGCTACCGTGATCTCGGGCGGCGGGCTCGACAGCAAGGCGCGCCTGCGCCAGATCGAGCAGTACCGCCCGGACGTGATGCTGGCGACGCCGACGTACGCGCTCTATCTCGGCGAGACCGCGCGCGAGATGGGCGTCGATCTCGCCAAGACGTCGATCTCGACTGTGATCGTCTCCGGCGAGCCCGGCGGCAGCATTCCGGCGACCCGTCACGCGATCGAGCAGCTCTGGGGTGCCCGATGCGTCGAGCTCTACGGCATCGCGGAGATCGGTCCGACGAACCCCGGCTGTCCCCTCCAGGAGGGAAACCACCTGTGTGAGGACTGGTATCAGGCGCTCGTGGTCGACGAATCCGGCACCCCCGTGCCGTACGGCGAGGTCGGCGAGCACATCGTCACCAGCTACATCCAGGACGGCCAGCCGCTGATCAAGTACCGTACGCACGACCTCGTGCGCTGGACGGATCGCGCATGCGGGTGCGGCACGACGTGGCTCTACTACCCGGGCGGTGTGCTCGGGCGCACCGACCACATGATCATCGTCAAGGGCGTCAACGTGTACCCGGCGGCGGTCGAAGCGCTCCTGCACCGCGTGGCCGGCCTGTCCGAGCATTATGAAGTCCACGTCGATCGCGACGCGACCAACGACTTCGTGACCGTGAAGGCCGAGGCGCGGCCGGAGATCGACGACGCCCGCTACGCCGAGCTCGGGCGCGACGCGGCGGCGGTCTTCAAGGCGGTCATCGGCGTCGGCATCGACGTGGCCGTGCAGGCGCCCGGCAGCCTGCCGCGCTACGAGCTGAAGGCGAAGCGCTTCTTCGATCACCGGCCGGCCGGACACCGCTGGCAGCTCGCCGGCAGGGGCGGGGCATGACGCGCGAGGAAACGCTCGAGCGCCTCCGCGATCTCCAGACGCGCGTGCAGGAGCTCCGCCAGGCCAGCGACAACCCGGCGATCGAGCGCACGATGCAGCTGCTCGATCTCTATTGCCACATGGCCCGTTGGGAGCTCGGGGACGTCCGCGCGATGAACCCCGAGGCGGAGGGACGATGATCGACTGGGCGGCGCTCGGCGACGAGACGGTCGATCTGCTGCGTCGCTACCTGATGATCGACACGACGAACCCGCCCGGCAACGAGATCGCCGGCACGCGGTTCCTGGCCGAGGTGCTGGCGCGCGACGGGATCGAGAGCGAGACGATCGAGGCCGCGCCCGGCCGCGCCAGTCTTCGAGCCCGGCTTCCCGGCGACGGCTCGCTCGGCGGGATCGTCTTGCACCATCACATCGACGTCGTCTACGCCGATCGCCGCTACTGGACCGTCGATCCGTTCGGCGGCGCGATCGCCGACGGCTACCTGTACGGCCGGGGCGCGATCGACATGAAGTCGACGGGCATCCTGCACCTGGCCGCGATGCTCGCGCTCAAGCGCGCCGGGGTGCCGCTCAAGCGCGACCTGGTCTTCCTGGCGACCGCCGACGAGGAAGCCGGCAGCGAGTTCGGCGCCCAGTTCATCGCGGACCATCGGCGCGACTGGCTGGCCGGAGCCGAGTACGCGATCTCGGAGCTCGCGGCGATCCACACGGATCCGAGCCTCAGGGCGCCGGTCGGAGCAATCGTGATTTCGGAGAAGACCGGGCTCCCGCTCGTGCTCACGGCCCGCGGCGAGCCCGGTCACGGCTCGATGCCGTGGCCCGACACCGCGCCGAACCGCCTCGTGCGCGCGCTGAACCGGCTCCTCGAGGCGGAGCGGCCGACCCGCGTGCTCCCGGAAGTCCAGGAGTTCTTCACCCGGGTGTCGGGGCTCATGTCGGCCGAGAGCGCTGCCGGCTACGACGACCTCGAGACGAGCCTGCGCGATCCGGAGTTCCGTGGGCGGTTCCTGTCGAACCGGCAATACGCGGCGATGGTGAGGGCCACCTTCGCGGTGACGATGCTGCGCGGCAGCGAGAAGAGCAATGTGATTCCGCCCGAGGCGAGCGCCCAGATCGACTGCCGCATGCTGGCGGGCGACGACCCGGAGGAGATCGCCGCCTGGGTTCGCGGCGTGATCGCCGACGAGCACGTGCAGGTCAAGATCGCGCGCGAGCCGAAGATCCCGAATCTCTCACCGCCCGACACCGACCTCTACAAGGCCATGGCCGACGCGCTGCAGCGGCGGGCGCCGGGGGTCGTGGTGGCGCCGATGATCCTCGTCGCCTTCACCGACAGCTGGGTGTTCCGGCGCTGCGGGCTGCACGGCTACGGCTTCAGCCCGTTCGTCATGGACGACGCCGAGCTTCAGGGCCTGCACGGCAACGACGAGCGCATCTCGCTCGAGAACTTGCGCGAGGGCGTGCGCGTCTATACCGAGATGCTGATGAAGGTCGCCGGAGGCTAACCCATGAGCGAGACGATCAAGTGGAAGAACGGCGCGCGGTGCGCGGTGTCGTTGTCGTTCGACGTGGACGGCGAGAGCCCGTGGATCCATCGCGACGCGGCGCTGGCCGAGCGCCCGCTGCACATGGGCATGGGCGCCTATGGCCCCAAGACCGGCATGCCGCGCATCATGCGAGTGCTCGATCGCTACGGCGTCAAGGTGTGCTTCTTCATCCCGAGCTGGATCGTCGAGCGCTACCCGGACATGGCGCGCGAGGCACTGCGGCAGGGGCACGAGCTCGGCCACCACGGCCATTTGCACGAGAAGCCGTTCTTCCTCTCGGGCCGCGAGGAGGAAGAAGCGCTGCTCACGAAGAGTCTCGACATCTTCCAGAACGTGCTCGGCATCCGGCCGCGCGGCTCGCGGGCGCCGTCGTGCGATCCGAGCAAGCACACGATGGAGCTTCTGAAGAAGCACGGCTTCGTCTACCACAGTAACCTGATGGACACCGACCTCCCGTACTGCCACAAGACCGCCTACGGCGAGCTGGTCGAGCTGCCGACCTCGTGGGTGAACAATGACTGGGTGTACTTCGGCTTCAGCGCGGTGCCGCCGGTCGGCAACGGCATCTGGAGCCAGGAGGACGTCTTCGACATCTGGAAGGAAGAATTCGAGGGCGCCTACGAGGAGGGCGGCTTCTTCAATCTGATGGGGCACCCTCAGGTGATCGGCCGGCCGTCGCGCATGCGGATGGTCGAGCGGCTCATCCAGCACATCCTGGCCAAGAAGGATGTGTGGATCGCCCCGCCGATCGAGGTCGCCGAGCACTACTTGAGCCAGCGGTAGTGGGGCCGGCGGACCTTACGTTTCGCGCGCCCACTCCGCTCGAGCGCGCGTTCAATCGCGTGTTCGGCTTCTTTGTCGGGATGGGACTCGCGCCGCGCGACTACTATCTGCTGCAGGTGAAGGGCCGCAAGACGGGCCGCGTGTACGCGAACCCCGTGAGCCTGGTGCCGCTCCACGGCGCTCGGTTCCTCGTCGCGCCGCGCGGCCGTACGCAGTGGGTCCGCAACATCGAGGTCTCGAACGACGTCGTGCTCAAGCGCGGCGCCAGCATCGGGCGATGCCGTCTCCGCGCGCTCGCGGACGCCGACAAACCGCCGGTGCTCCTGGCCTACCTCGAGAAGTACCGGTCGGTCGTCCAGCGCTATTTCCCGGTACCGGCGGGCTCGCCGCCCGCCGCCTTCGCCGGGATCGCCGCGCGCTATCCCGTGTTCGAGGTGATCCCGGGCGATCCGGAGGCCCGCTGACATGCCGGCGCTCTCGATCCGCCGCGGCACCCGACGCGACGTGCCGGTGATCGTCCGGCTGATTCGCGGGCTCGCCGAGTACGAGCGACTGGCTCACGAGGTGGTGGCGACCACGAGCCAGATCCGTCAGCACGGCTTCGGCCGCCGCCGCTACTTCGAGACGATCATCTGTCGCCGGGGACGCGAGCCCATCGGGTTCGCGCTGTACTTCTTCACCTACTCGACGTTCCTGGGGCGACCGACGCTCTACCTGGAGGATCTGTTCGTGCTCCCGGAGGAGCGCGGACGCGGCGCGGGCCGGGCGCTGCTCGGCGAGCTCGCGCGCATCGCGAAGCGGCGCGGCTGCGGGCGCATGGAGTGGGCGGTCCTCGACTGGAATGCTCCGAGCATTCGGTTCTACGAGAAGCTCGGCGCGAAGCTGAGGAAGGAATGGATTCTGACGCGGCTCACGGGAGCACCGCTCCGTCGCCTGGGTCGCGCGAAGAAGTCGTCCGTTTGACTGCCCCTGCTAACTGAAGCGGCGGAAGCCGTTCACCCGGTTGGCGCGTCGGCGGGCGGGGACCACGACGGCGCGCTGAGGCGCCGCTTGCCGTCGGACGCGAGCCTGATCGTCGGGTCGGCGCCATCGAGCTGCCGGTCCCAGAGCTTGCAGGTGACCTGCTTGTGGCGCTGGTCGAGGCCCTCGCAGTAGTTGGTGAACTCGCAGCGCCGCACGAGCGCGCCGTGGCCGAGGCGGATCTTCCTGAACCAGTCGGGATCGGCCAGGGTCTGGCGCGCGGCGGCCACGCAGTCGGCCTCGCCCCGTTCGAGAATGGCTTCGGCCTGCTCGAACGTGGTGATGCCGCCGCTGGTCACGACCGGCGTGGTGCCGCCGGCCTCGCGAATCGCCCGACGGATCGCCGCAGCCAGCGGGACGTTGCGGCCGAACGGGCCGCGCTCGTCCGAGAGCACGGTCGGCATGCACTCGTGCCCCGAGGTGCCGGTGTAAGGATAGACGGCTTCGCCGATCTTCGGCTGCTTGGCGTCCTCGAATCGCCCGCCCTTCGAGACCGACAGGTAATCGACGCCGGACTCGGCGAAGCGCGCGCCGAACCAGACCGCGTCGTCCAGGTCGCTGCCGCCCGCGACGACCTCGTCGCCCAGATAGCGGATGCCCACGACGTACTCGGCGCCGACGCGCTGGCGAACTGCCGCCAGGACCTCCAGCGGCAGCCGCACCCGGTTCTCCCGCGAGCCGCCGTAGCCGTCGGTCCGCGTGTTCAACCGCGAGAGGAACGACGCCATCGTGTAGGCGTGGGCATAGTGCAGCTCGACGCCGTCGAATCCGGCCTCTCGGGCCCGGCGCGCCGCCTCGGCGAAGAGTGTGGGGAGTACGTGGGGCAGCTCCTTGATGTGCGGCAGGTGCGTGTCCCAGATGCGCTCGCGATAGCCGTAGTCGAGCGCCTCGAGCTCGCGGTCGGTCAGCACGGTCTCGAGCGTGACGCGGTCGGCGGCGAGGAGAAGGTGGCGCACGTCCTCGTCTTCGGCCTCGCGCCAGCGCGGCTCGTCGAGCCAGAGCGCGATCTGCGCGCGCAGCGCGTCGGTGATCTCGAGATAGCGGCCGAAGTAGCGGCGGGGCTCGGGGCGGCGGCGCACCGCGACGAAGTCGAGGAGCTGGATGAAGAGCCGGGTCCGACCGCCGCTCCGCTCGCGGACCGTCTCGACGAGCGTGCGGAGCCCGGGGATGAACCGGTCGTCGCCGATGCGGAGCAGGGGCCCGCTGGCGATGTCGCGAATCCCCGTCGCCTCCACCACCAGGACCCCCGGCTGGCCCTCGGCGAACCGGCCGTACCATTCGAGGACCTCGGGCGTGACGAAACCGTCCGCGGTGGCGCGCCACGGCACCATCGCCGGCACCCACGTCCGCTCGGCGGCGGTTACGTGCCTGCCGATCCGGATCGCCGAGAACCAGCGGGCGCGCGCGGCGTCCGCGGCGGTCGGCCAGCGAGCTGTCGGCAGCGGATGACGGACGCGCGGGGCCTGAGAGTCCACTTTGTTTAGACCTCGACTATCAAAATATATCCTATCTGGCTCCCGAGACCGCGCGCGACACGGCGCTGGCGCGCAGGCGGTCGAGCAGCCGGCGCAGCACGCGGAGATCGCGGGCCGGCACGCCCGCCAGCAGCGCGGTCAGCACGCGGTGGTGGCGGCGCTGCGCTCGGCGCACGAGGCGACGGCCCTTCGGCGTGAGCGTGAGGCGGAAGGCGCGGCGATCGTCCGGGTGGACCGCGCGCCGCACGAGGCCCTCAGCGTGGAGGCGGTCCACGATGCCGGTGAGGTTGCCCGCGGTGACCAGCAAGTGGCGCGAGAGCTCGACGAACGTGAGCCCCTGGCGCTCGCGATCGAGCTGGTTGAGGACGTCGAACTGCGGAAACGTGCAGTGCCCGGCGACGGCGCGGCGGAGCTCGCGCTCGATCAGCGCGTAGCCGTGGAGCAGCCGCAGCCAGGTGCCGACCGCCAAGTGCCGGTCCGCCGTCCGCCTCACTCGGGCAGGCAGGCGAAGCCGTCGATCTCGATCATGCACCCCTCGGAGGCGTCGTAGAGGTCGCGCACCCCGACCAGGGTCATCGCCGGGTAGTGCTTGCCGAAGTACTCGCGGTAGACGACGCCGATCGGCTTGCCCTGGCGCTTGAACTCGGCGGTGTCGATCACGTAGATCGTCAGCTTCACCACGTCGGTCAGGCTCCCGCCCGCCGAGGCCACGAGCGTCTTCAAGTTCTCGCACACCTGGCGGAACTGGGCGACCAGGTCACCCTTGCCGACCACGCGGCCGCCGCCGTCCTTGGCGACCTGGCCAGCCAGGAACAGGGTCCGGCCGCCGCGCGTGAGGGCGGCGTGGGCGAAGCCGACTGGCTTCATGAGCTCGGGCGGATTGAGGAACTCGATCTTGCGCGCCATACCAACCTCCTCGGTGGTGCCGTCGAGCACGATCGCGTCACCGTTCGTGGTCGCCTCGCCGAGAAGCCGGACCGCCACCGCCGCCACCTCGGCGGGCTCGATGAGCCGCCCGCCCGGGTTGAGCCGCGCCATCGCCTCGACCGCCTCCTCGAACGACTTGCCGGTGCGCGCCACGATGTTGCGCGCGCCGTTCCAGACGATGTCGGTCGCCGCGAAGCCGGGACAGATCGCGTTCACCGTGACGCCCTTGCCCGCGACCTCGGCGGCGAGCGCGCGCGTGAGGCCGACCAGCGCGTGCTTGGACGCGGTGTAGGCGCTGACGTAGGGCGCGCCGACGAGGCCGGCCATCGAGGCGATGTTGATCACGCGTCCCCAACCACGCTCGAGCATCGCCGGCAGGACCGCGCGCGCCAGCAGGTAGGGGCCGGTCGCGTTCACGCGCAGGTGACGCTCCCAGAAGGCCGCGTCGGTCTTGACGAACGGCGCCGACTCGGCGATGCCCGCGTTGTTGACCAGGACGTCGACGCGACCGAGTCGCGCCATGATCGACGTGACGCTGCGCGTGACGCCGGACTCGTCGGTGACGTCGAGCGCCAGCGCCATCGACGGCGCGCCGATGCGCGCGACGGCGGCCGCCGTCGCCTCTACCTGATCCAACGACCGCGCGACGGCGGCGACCGCGCAGCCCTCACGCGCGAGCGCCAGCGCAATCTCGCGGCCGATGCCGCGCCCGGCGCCGGTGACGAGCGCGACCGGCTGGCCGGGCGCGCCGGTCACGGACTCTCCGTGCAGAACAGGAAGAAGAGGGGACGGCTCGACGACGCGTTGTCGCGCCCCGGGTCGGTCAGGCAGCGCACGCGCGGGGGATTGCTGCTCGACGCCCTGCTGCTCGACGACGATGACGAGGCGCAGCCGGCGAGCACGACGAGCACGCACAGCAGCGCGACGGTGGCGCGATTCATGCGGCCCATTCTATCGCGGGATCGGGTATATATAGCCTCGCGATTCATGCCGCGTGCGTTCGCTCGCCGCTCGCTCGCTGACGCCGTCGCCCGGCTCGAGCCGGCGATGAAGGTGTTGCTGCCGCCGGCGTGCGGTGAGCCGGTCGCCCTCGTCGCCGAGATCTGCCGTCAGTCCTCGCGGCTCACCGATCTCACACTGCTCGGCGGCATCCATCTCGGGGACTATCCGTGGGCGCGACCGGAACACGCGGCGCTGCGCTTCGCAACCTGGCACATGTCGCCGCGGCTCGAGGAGGCGCGGCGGCGCGGGCGCGTCGAGTTCGTCCCGATCCGCTATTTCGATCTGGTCACCGAATTCGTGGCAGGCGGTGTCTGGGCCCCCGACTGCGTGCTGGTGCACTGTGCGCCCCCCGACGCGCGCGGCTACCTGAGTCTGGGGGTCTCGGTCAGCGTGGCGCTGCCCGCGGCGCGCCGCGCCCCGCTGGTGATCGCCCAGGTCAATCCCTCGATGCCGCGCACGCTCGGCAACGCCTGCCTGCACGCGAGCCAGATCGACTACTGGGTCGAGGTGGACGAGCCGCTGACCCCGTATCCCCCGACGCCGATCGGCGACGTCGAGCGTGCCATCGGCTGCCACGTCGCCACGCTCGTGCCCGACGGGGCCACGGTGCAGGTAGGGGTCGGGGCGATCCCGCAAGCCGTGCTGGAGGCGCTCGGCGATCATCGCGATCTGTCGCTGCACTCGCTGCTCGTCGACGCCTCGGTCGCGCTGGTGGAGCGCGGCGTGGTCACCAGCGCCCGGAAGCGCGTGCACCGCGGACGCATGGACGTGGGCGAAGCAATGGGCACGCGCCGGCTCTTCGACTTCGTGCACGAGAACCCGATGGTGAACATGGAGCCCTCGAGCTTCACCCACGATCCGGAGACGGTCGCGCAGCTCGATCGGTTCGTCGCGATTAACTCCGCGCTCGAGATCGACCTGACGGGACAGGTGACGGCGGAGAGCCTGGGGCCGCGTCAGGTCGCCGGCATCGGCGGCCAGTTCGACTTCGTGCTCGGCGCCTCGCGCTCCCGCGGCGGCGCCGCGATCATCGCGCTGCCGTCGACGGGCCGCGACGGGGCGGTGTCGCGCATCGTTCCGTCGCTGCAAGCGAGCGCAGCCGTGACGAGCCCGCGCGCGCTCGCGGACTGGGTGGTGACGGAGCATGGTGCCGCGGCGCTCAGGGGCAAGGGAGAACGGGGACGGGCGGAGGCGCTGATCGCCGTCGCCCATCCCCGGTTTCGAGAGGAGCTACTTCAGCGTGCTATTTTTTAGCGGCGTCGATCTTCTCGAAGATTTCCTCGTCCGTGGGAAACCGGTATGTGGTCTCGTTCGTGTAGACGACGTCGTCGTTGATCGAGACTTCGAAGATGCCGCTGTGGCCTTCCTTGAGGACGGCGGTGAGTCCGTACTTGGTCTTGATGGCGGCCTGCAAACTGGAGGCCTGGGGAAGGTAGTTTCACTCTCCGCAGTATCTGATCTGGATGTTCATCCACGCCTCCTCGCTGAAAGTAATCTCATCTTAATATGATGTCCGACACCCGTGGGGAGATTCGTGACGCCAGTCCTGATCGACACCGATCCCGGAATTGACGACGCCCTGGCCTTGCTCTTCGCCTGGAACTCGCCCGAGGTCCGGGTGGAGGCGATCACGACGGTGGCCGGCAACGTCGGGCTGGCCATCGCGAACACAAACCTGCAGCGCCTGCTGGCCCTCCGCAAGCCGGTCCCCCGGCCTCTCGTGGCCGCTGGCGCGTCGGGCCCGCTCGCCCGGGCGCTGAATACTGCCACTCGCTATCACGGCGAGGACGGCCTCGGCGACCTCGGCGACTGGTCCGCGGTCGCCCCGATTCCATCGGCGCCCGATGCGGCGAGCGTCATCATCGACCTTGCGCGACGGCACGGCCGGGAGCTCACGATCGTGGCGCTCGGGCCTCTCACCAACCTGGCCCTGGCGCTGAAGGAAGACGCGGCCGCGCTCGGACGGGTCGGGCGGGTGGTCTCGATGGGGGGCGCCGTGGACGTGCCCGGCAATGTGACGCCAACCGCCGAGTTCAACATGTCGGTCGATCCCGAGGCCGCGCATCGTGTCGTTGCCGCCGGGCTCCCGCTCGAGCTCGTTCCGCTTGACGCGACGCGGCAGGCGACGCTGCCGCGGGCGGCGATGCGCGCGACCCTCGCACGTACGCCGGGCCCGATCGCCTCCCGGATCCAGGCGTTCAGCGAGCACGGCTTCCGGATTTCCCACAGCACCGGCGAGCCCGGGATGGCCCTCCACGATCCGCTCGCCGTGGGGCTCGCCCTCGATCCCACGCTCGCCAAGTGGGAAGCGACGCGCATCGCGATCGGGCCCGACGGCGAGACGGTGCGAACGGGCGGGGCGCCGAACTGCCGCGTCGCGAAGAGTATCGACAGCGACCGGTTCATCCGCTGGTTCCTGGATCGCCTGTGCCCGGCCACGCCGCGGGACGCGTCCTCGTAGTCGGTTCGGCCAACGTCGACTTCACCGTCGCCGCCTCGCGGTTGCCCCGTCCGGGCGAGACGGTGAGCGGCGGCACCTTGCTGGTCAATCACGGGGGCAAAGGCGCGAACCAGGCTGTGGCCGCTCGCCGGCTTGGCGCCGAGGTGCGCTTCGTGGCCTGTGTCGGCGACGACGCTTCGGGCGGCGAGATCCGCGCGGCACTGCAGGCCGAGGGCATCGGTGTTGACGGCGTCATGGTCACCGCCGAGGCGGCGACCGGCACCGCGCTCATCGTGGTCGACGGCGAGGGGCGTAACCAGATCGCCGTCGCGCCCGGCGCCAACTGGCGTCTCTCCGTCGAGCACGTGCGCTCTCGCTTCGATGACTTCGCCTGGGCGCAGGTGATCCTCTGCCAGCTCGAGACGCCGCTCGACACGCTCGAGCTCGCGCTCGGGGAAGCGCGCCGGCGCGGGCTCGTCACCGTGCTCAATCCAGCGCCGGTGCGCGAGGGGATCTCCGATGAGGTCTGGAGCCGGGTCGACTACCTGACGCCGAACGAGGGCGAGGCCGCGCGACTGAGCGGCCTCGCGGTCGACGACCTGCGCTCCGCGAGCGTCTCGGGGCACGCGCTGCGCGACCGCGGCGTCGGCACGGTGATCGTGACGCTCGGCGCCCAGGGCTCGGTCGCGTGCACCGCGGGCGGGGATATTCGAACCGCAGCGTATCCGGTCGAGGCGGTCGACACGACCGCCGCCGGCGACTCGTTCAACGGCGCGCTGGGCGCCGCGCTCGCCGGCGGCGAGCCGCTCGCAGGGGCGCTACGATTCGCCAGCGCGTCCGCGGCGCTTGCCTGCACGCGGCGCGGCGCCCAGCCCTCGCTGCCGACGCGCGCGGAGGTCGAGCGGCTCTTGCGCGCGACGTGACGCGCCGGCGCCGATCACGGTACGCGTGACCGGAGCCCGCGGACACGCTCGATCGCGGCTTCGACCCGCGCCGGATCCAGCACGCCCCTGATCAGCGCCCGGCGGACCGCCGCCAGCGCCGTCTGCGTCGCCGAGCGGCCGTCGGGCAGCTGATCGTCGACGATGAGCAGCACGTCCACACCGGCCCCGAGCGCCAGCACCGCCGCCTCGCCGATGCCGTACTGCTTCTCGATCGCGCCCATCCGGAGATCGTCGCTGACGACGACGCCCTGGAATCCGAGCTCGGCGCGCAGCAGCCCCTCGATCGTCGCGCGGGACAGGGTCGCCGGGTAGCGAGGGTCGAGCCGCCGGTTGAAGACGTGCGCGGTCATCACGCTGTCGGCCAGTCCCTGCGCGATCAGCGCGCGGTACGGGGCCAGCTCGAGCTCGGGCTCCGCGGTGTCGGTGACGTCGGTGAAGCCGCGGTGCGTGTCGCCGAAGCTCGAGCCGTGACCGGGGAAATGCTTGAGCGCCGTCAGCTCGCCCTCGGCACGCAGGCCCTGCACGAAGGCCCGCGCGTGCCCGGTCACTTGCAACGGATCTGCGCCGAAGCTGCGCGCGGCGCCGACGATGACCGAGTTCGCCGGGTTGTAGCCGATGTCGACCACCGGCGCCAGGTCCCAGTTGATCCCGACCGCGCGGAGCATTGCGCCGATGCGGCGCGCTTCCAGCTCGGTCCGCGCGAAGTCGTTCGACTCGCCGAGCTCGTGCGCCGAGAACGTCGCCGGCCAGCCCAGGCGCGGGGCCAGGCGCATGACGTTGCCGCCCTCGGCGTCGACCGCGACCAGGAGCTTTCGTCCGGTGCACGCCGAGGTCTGCGCGGTGACGGCGTCGGTGAGCCGGCCGAGCTGCTCGGCGTCCACGATATTGCGCCCCAGGAGCACGACGCCGCCGACGCGCAGCTCGCAGAGCAGCCGCGACAGCTCGGCGTTGTCGGTCGCCTCGGTGCCGTGGAAGCCCACCAGGAGGAGCGAGCCCAGCTCGCGGTCGATCGCGACGAATCGCGCGCTCTCGGGCGCGAGGGCGACCCCGCAGCCGGCCGTCAGGAAGACGCCGAGGAGGCTAGCGGCGGTGAGCCGCCGCAACGAGCCTCTCCACGCGCGCGCGGTCGACGGCGAGGCGGACGTCGCCGTGCTGCTTGACCGACGTGCCGACGATCAGGCCGTCCGCGACCGACAGGAGCTCGGCGGCGCTCTCGGCGGTGACGCCGCTGCCGATCAAGAGCGGCACATCCGCGACGGCGCTCCGTACGCGCTTGACGTCGGAGAGCGGCGTGACGTGGCCCGTGGCGGCGCCCGAGACGACGAGCGCGTCCGCGAGGCCGCGATGCACGAGGTCGCGCGCGGTCAGCTCGATGTCGGTCGGCGCCAGCGGCACCGCGTGCTTGCCACCGACGTCGGCGAAGATCTTGACGTCGATCCCGAGGAGACGCCGGTCGCGGAGCGTGTTGTACGCGTCGGAGTGGACGATGCCCTGGTCGGCCAGCACGGCTCCGGCGTGGACGTTGACGCGGATGAAGGCGGCGCCGACCGCGGCGGCGACCGCCAGCGCGGCGCGCGCGTCGTTCTTCAGCACGTTGACGCCCAGGGGTGGCCGCGGAAACGCCCGACGAATTTCCGCGGTCAGGACGCTCATCGCGGCCACCGTGGCGGGTTCGACTCGGCCGGGGGTGAACGGGGCGTCGCCGAAATTCTCGACGAGGAGGGCGTCGACGCCGCCCTCGACCAGCGCGCGCGCATCGGCGAGCGCCAGCTCCACGATCCGAGCCATCGATCCGTCCCAGCGCGGGCTGCCGGGCAGGGGCGGCAGGTGCACCATGCCGATGATCGTGCGCTCGAGCCGCATCAGCGGTAGCCTAGCATGACGCGATGAAGATCGAGCTCCGCCAGGCACGGTCGTCGGACTTTCCGGTGTTGAGACGGCTCATGCAGCTCTACCTCTACGACTTCGCCGCGATCGACGACTGGTCGATCGGCGACGATGGTCTCTACGGCAATGCCGCCACGATCGAGGGGTTCTGGACCGACCCGCGCATGACCTCGTACCTGATCCGCGCCGACGGCGTGCTCGCCGGCTTCGTCCTGAGCCGCGACGGCGCCTACTTCGCCGGCGACGGCACGCGCGACATCAGCGAGTTCTTCGTCTTGCGGCGCCACCGCCGGCAGGGCATCGGCAGCGAGACCGCCCGGCGGATGTTCGACACGTTCCCCGGGAAGTGGGAAGTCACCCAGCTCACGAGCAACCTCGAGGCTCAGAAGTTCTGGCGGCGCGTGATCGGGGAGCACACGCGGGGCGACTACGAAGAGCAGCCGCGTCCGGATGGGCGCGGCGTCATGCAGCGCTTCGATACCCGACACCGCTGACGCTCGAGAGGAGACGCCATGGCGTACGAGACGCTCATCGTGGACCAGTCCGGCCCGATCGCGACGATCACGCTCAACCGGCCGGAGGCGCGGAACGCCCTCGACTTCGCCATGCGCCGTGAGCTGCTGCAGGCCCTCGACGAGATCGAGCAGAGCCCGACCGCGCGCGTGACCATCCTCACCGGCGCCGGCGGTCATTTCTGCGCCGGCGGCGACGTCAAGAACATGCGCCAGCGGCAGACCGCGGCCGAGGGGCGAGCGCGCGTCGAGCTCCTGAACCGCGCCGTGCTGCGGCTCGTGAACTTTCCGCTGCCGACGATCGCGATGGTCGACGGCTACGCGGTCGGCGCCGGCTCGAACCTGGCCCTCTGCTGCGACTTGATCGTCGCCTCCGATCGCGCGAAATTCGGCGAGCTCTTCTGCAAGATCGGCTTGGCCGTCGACGGCGGCGGCACCTGGCTCCTGCCGCGGCTGGTCGGGATGGCTCGCGCCAAGGAGCTGATCTTCACCGGCGACGTGTTCGACGCCGCGGAGGCGATGCGGATCGGCCTGGTCAATCGCGTGGTGCACGCCGCCGATCTGGCGGCGACCACGCGCGAGCTGGCGGAGAAGATCGCGGGCGGCCCGCCGATCGCGCTGCGCCTGAACAAGCAGAGCGTGAACCGCGCCGCCAGCAGCGATCTGGTTGCCGCGCTCGAGGTCGAGGCGCTCTCGCAAGGTCTCGCGATCGCCTCCGACGACCATCGCGAGGGCATCGCGGCGTTCTTCGACAAGCGCCCGCCGAAGTTCTCGGGCGCGTAGCCCGGCGCCTAGGGCGACGGCGTCGCAGGCGGGAGCGGTGCGGTCCGGAAGGGCGGCGGTGGGCTGGTCGCCGGTTGCCGTGGCGCGCGCTTGAGCGCGTCGTCGATCTCGGGCGTGGCCCGGCGCATCTCGTTGGTGAGCTTCGCGGCGTCGATGGCGGTGCCGATGACCCGCGGGGTGATCAGCAGCAGGAGCTCGGTCTTCTCGACGAGCCGCTCGGTGAACCGGAACAGATAGCCCAACACCGGGATGTCCTTCAGGAGTGGGATCCCGCGGTTGGTGGTGGTCAGCTTGTCCTGGATGAGCCCCCCCAGCACGAGCGTCTGACGGCTCAGCAACACCACCGAAGTCTCCGCCTCGCGCTTGATGAACGAGGGCGAGTTCGTCGGCGCCACCGGCGCGCCGATCGAGTTGACTTCCTGCTTCACGTCCAGCGCGACCGTGCCCTGCTCGCCGATTCGTGGCGTCACCGTGAGGATCACGCCCGCGTCGCGATACTCGACGGTCTGGTTCAGTCCGGCGGTGGTCGTGGTCGTCGTGGTGGTCGTGGTCGCGGCCGCCACCTGTCCGGTGGTCTGGCTGGTCACGACCGGCACCGACGTCGACACGTTGATAACCGCCTTCTTGTTCTCCGAGGTCAACACGTGTGGGTTCGAGACGATATTGACCTTGTTCTCGTTGGCCAGCGCATTGAGCATCGCGATGAACTGGTCGGTCGCAAAGGTGAACGCGGTCAAGCCCTGGCCGAAAGGCCCGAGCACCGCCGCCGGCCCGGCGACGCCGGCCGGCAAAGTCATGGTGCCGCCGTCGGACGTCGGCGTCGTCGGCAGCCCGGGCGGGCCGGTGTTGGTGTTCGCGATGTTGAAGCGGCCCTGGCGCACGGCCCAATCGATGCCGAGCCGCGTGTCGTCGGTCAGCGAGATCTCGGCGACCAGCACCTCGATGAGCACCTGGCGCGGCATCCGATCGAGCTGCTTGATCGTGTTCTCGATCTCGGTCCAGCTGCGGGGGAACGTCGTGACGATCACCGCGTTGGTGACCTCGTCGGCGATGAAGCGCACCTGGCCCTCGGCCAGCACGTCCGGCGCGTTGGGAGAGCCCAGCGGCACTGCGCCGCCCGGCGTCGGCACGATGACCGGCGGCGGCGGGGGCGGTGTCGGCGCGCCCGTTCGTCCCGGGGTCGTCGACGATGCGGGGGGCGTGCTCGACGAGCTGCCGCTGGTCGACGTGTCGCGCGCGCCGTAGATCGAGTTGAGCGTGCTCGCGAGGTCCTTCGACTTCGCGTTCTCGGCGTAGTAGATGAAGACCCGGCGCCCGCCGTAGATGTTGACGTCGAGCTGCGATACCAACCGCTTGATCGTCTCTACCTCGTGCTTCTTGGCGTGGACGATCAGCGAGTTCGAGCGCCGCTCGGGTAGGATCAGCGGCGCGCGCTCGGCGCCCCCGCCGGGCTGCCCCGGCGCGGCCGGCTGCCCCGGCGCGCCCGGCACGGGCGGCGCTGCGGGCGCGGGCGGCGTGCCCGGCGCCGTGACGCGCACGCGGCCGCTGGCGAAGAGCTGGGTCAGGATCGACGCGAGCTCGCCGGCGTCGGCGTACGAGATCGGGACGATCTGTAGCTCCTCCTGCGCCACCTGCACGTCGACCAGCCGGATGATGTCGAGCAGCCGGCTGACGTTCGACGCCGCGTCGGTGATGATCAGCACATTGGTCTCGCGATGCGCGATCAAGGTGCCGCGCGTCGAGATCAGCGGGCGCAGGAGCGCGCTGAGGTCGGCGACCGACGAGTACTTGATCGGCACGATCTGCGTGATGATCTCGTCGGTCGTGCGGTTGGGATCGGCGACCGGGCCGACGATCGTCGGCACCGCGCGCTCGCGCGCGCCCTCGATGCGGACGATCTTGTAGAGGTTGCCCGATTTCACGGCGGTGAAGCCCTGCACCTCGAGGATCGCCAGCAGCACGCCGAACACTTCTTCCTGCGCGATGCGGCCCGACGTCTGCACGGTGACCTTGCCGCGCACGTCGGGCGCCAGCACGTAGTTGAACCCGATGATCTCGCTGGCCGCCTGGATCACGGTCTCGATGTCGGCGTTGTCGAAATTGAGGACGACGAAGCGCCCTCGCTGCGCCGCCGGCACCGGGGGCGCGGTCGGCGGCGGGGGCGGCGGAGTCGGCGCGGCCTCGGGCGGCGGCGGCGCCGGGGCGGGCGGCACGGTGCGCGGCCCGATCGACCCCGGCGGCAGCGCCGGGAGGTTCTGCCCGGTGACGGGCGGCGCCTCGGCGGCCGGCGGCGGTGTGATGAGCGGCGGCCGCTGGTTCGGACGCTGCGAGGCGCAGCCCGCGGCGGCGACGACCAGCATGAGCACGGCGACGAGTCGCATCATCTCATTGCTGTGTCGGCGCCGGCAGCGGCTGGCCGGACGGGTCCTGGGGAATCGGGGGCATGCGGCGCCCGAGACTCGGCGACGGCCTTCCGAACGGCACGGGCTGACCGGGTGTCGGCTGCTGGATCGCCGCCGGGGGCTGAATCTGTCCCGGCTGTCCCGGCTGCGGTACCGGCACACCCGACGGCGTGAACGCGCGTGGCCCGGGCTGGGCGGGACCGGGCACCGGCATCAGCCCCTGATTGGGAAGCTGGCCCCCGCCGCCGGTGGGCGGTGCCCCCGGTTGGGGTTGCTGGCCGGGGACGCCTGGTTGCGGCGCGGCCGGCCGCGGCTTGGACGGGTCCCTCAGGCGGACGTCGACCATGCCGTCCGGACGAGCGATCACCACCGCGTCCGCTGAGATCGTTTGCACGGTACCGCCGGCGATCGGATCCCCGACGCGATAGCCGGCGATCCGCCTCGTGAGCGGATCTTCTAGATACGCGATCGGTGAGCCCTCGCGCAAGACCACCCCGTGCAGCGCCGGCTTGACCACCGTGACCGGCGCGCTCCCCGCGGCGGTGCTCGGCCCCGCGGACTCGCTTCGCGTCGGGCTGAACAGATTGCGCGAGGCGATCACGCTGTAGGCCTGCGCCGGCAGCTTCGCCTCGTTCGCCGCCGCCCGGTCGCTCGGCGCGCCGGCCGGCGTCCGGCCGCGCACTGGCGCCGCGGGGCGCGCCGTCAAGAGCTGCTTCGCGATGACCACGATGCAGAGGACGGACACCGCCGCGAACACGACATTGACGAAGACGAGCCGGCGCGGCATTCAGCTCTTGGCCTTGCCCGGCGCGCTGGGCAGGATGAAACCCGAGATCGTGAGCGTGACGAGCAGCTCCTTGGGCTGACTCAGGTTGACGACGCGAACCTTGAGATCCTGCACCGGCAGGAGCTTCTGCGATTCGTCGAGCCGCGCGAGCAGATCGACGAGCTGCCGGATCTCGCAGGACACCGCGATCTCGACCGGGATCTCCAGGAGCTCGCCGCGATCGGCCGGCGGCAGGATCCGCTCGCTACGAACCTCGGTCTTCGCCTGCGCGGCCATGTCCTTGACGATTTTCTGGAGCTCGGAGGCCGCGACCGCGGGCGTGGCCGAGGTCAGGAAGCCCTCGGCGAGCTTGTCGAAGCGCGTGCTGGTGGCCTGCAGATCGGCCGTGATCGCCGCCCGTCGCGCGATCAGGTCGCGCTTCTGCTGCAGCACCTGCTCGCGGGCCGGCACCAGCTCGCTCGCGGTGCGGTTGTGATCGAGGATGGGTTCCACCACGAAGAACCAGCCGCCGAGGATGACCCCGACGACGACGGCCAGGCCGACGAAGATCCGTTCGCGTCGCGAGAGGTTCCCGATCACGGTCGCGGCGCTCCGGATGGGCGCCGGCCGCTGGACTCGGGCGCCTCGTTACCTCGCGGCGAGTCGGTGCCGCGGGCAGGCGGGCGACCGGGCGCCCCCGGTGTCGCCGGCGCGCCGACCGCCGGTGGCCGCGCGGCCGGTACCGGCGGCGCCGCCACCGGAACGGCCGCCGCCGGCGCTTCCCACGCCGCGCGAATTCTGAACTGCTCGCGGTCGCGCCCCCGCGTGACCGGCGACGCGAACTCGACGCGCTCGAGCCGCGGCGAATTCTCCAGGAGCGGGATCAAGTTGCTGGCGGCGCCGGCCTGGCCGGTGATCTCGACGCCCTTGGCGTCGAACGCCAGATAGGTGACCCACGCGTCGCTCGGCAGGATCTCGGTGAGCTCGCGCAGCACCGCCAGCGGCTGGAGCGCGCTCGCGTTGACCTTCTGCAGGGTGTCGAGGAGCTGGCGCTTGCTCTCGAGCTCGCGCGCCACTCGCTCGACCGCCTTCACGTCGGGGTCGATGCGCGTGATCTCGCCGTTCAGTCGCGCCAGCCGGCGGTTCTCGACGAAGCCGGGCACCAGCAGGGCTGCCAGCACCAGCAGCACCGTCGCCGCCAGCGCGCAGCCGGTCAGCATCTCCTGCCGCGTGAAGCGGCGCGGCTTGATCGCGGCCGGGATCAGATCGAGCGAGCGGATGTGGCGATTCGACGCCGTTGCCACCGCGAGCTCCATCGCGCCACGCGGCTCGGCGATCTGGGCCAAGCGGGACTCGGCGCGTGACGACCACGGTGGTTCGGAGATCGGCACGCCGAGGTCGAGCAGCGGCGCGGCGGCGGCGCCATCGCCGGACACCCAGATCGCGTTGCAGGTCCGCCATCGCGCGCCGGCGAAGCTGCGTCGCGTCTCGGCGTTGAGCGTGGCGTCGTCGACGGCGCTGAAGCTCCGGCTGAACACGACGAGCGAGCCGTGCAGCAGCAGAAGATCGGCGGCGTCGCCGTTGCGATGCAGCCACGCGACGCGCTGCTGGCGATCGGTGTCGACGAGCGCGACCAGATCGTGCGCGGCGACGGTGATCGACACCGGCCGCAGCTTCGCTTCCTCGGCGAGGCGGAGCGCCGCGTCGACGAGCCGACGGTCGGCCGCGGCGATCAGCACGCGCTTGCCCTCGCTCGCGCCCTCGATGTCCGGCTCGGGCGGCAACGGGACGAAATCGAACGCGGCATCGTCGGCCGGGATTGGCAGATGACGCTCGAGCTCGAACCGCACCATGTCCTGCATCTCGCCGGCGATGGCCGGCAGATCGATCGGCTTCACCGTCACGGTCGCGCGCGCGAGACCGATCGCGACCGTGCGCGCGGGCAGACCACGCGCGTCGAGCTCGGCGCGCAGCGCGGCGCCCGGGTTTTCCGCGTCGATGGTGAAGGACTCCACCCGGTCACGCTGGATCGCCGCGACGCCGAGCCGGTCACCGAGCATCACCACGGCGAGCCGGAGCAGCGAGAGCTTCGGAAGCGCGAATCGCATCAACGTAGGGTAACACCCCTAACCGATCGTACGGAAAGTGTCAACGGGCCCCCGACCACTCCAGAACGACCACCGAAGGCGGGTCGACGTCGGTGCGCTTCTGAACGATGGCGGTCAATCGGGCGGCGACGCGGTCGTCGACGATGCCCTCGGCCTCTATACGGAACGTGCGCGTGGCGACGCCCAGGTTGCGGCCGCCGAGCTTGCCCGGGACGTTGGGGAAGGGCCCGCCGTTGTGCCGTGCCTGCATCACTTCGCTGATCTCGGCCGTCGAGAGCCCGAGCGCGGTGAGGACGACGGCACCGGCGGTGTTCATGTTCACGGTGCCGGTGCTGCGGACTGTGACGAGCGTCGCGAGCCCCTGGTGTTCCTTGGTGCCGTTGTAGATCGCCGGCGTGATGCCCTTGATCTGCAGGAGCTCGGTGATCGACTCGATGTTGGCGTTGTGCGACCGATAGGGTACGGGGAGCTTCAGGTAGTAGTCCTCGCTCTCGGCGCCGTTGGCCCGGTGCTCCTCGTTCGGGTCGCGCCAGTCCTGGATCGAGTCGACGATCGTGTCGCGATTTTCCTTCTCGATCCCCAGCGCCAGCAGCAGCCGATCGATACGATCGGGCGGCGAGGTGTTGATGTTGAGCCGTGCCTCCTCGTCGGTGATGCGATACGAGTACTGTCCGCCGGGCAGCTCGGCCTTCGCGCGGCGCAGCCTCGGCAGCGCGCGCCGGTCGGCGGTGTAGAAGGTGAGCAGGCCGTCCTCGTCCTCGACCACGAGCGGCGCGTCGGCGACGATCTCGCGGACGGCCTGCTCGAGCGCGGTCTCGGCGAGGTGCGCGCCGATGATCCCGGCCTTGTACGCGCGCACGGCGGAGGCCTCGAGCCGCATCGAGTAGGCGAACTCGGCGCCGACGACCGCGACCAGCGCCAGCACCAACAGCACGACCAGCAGCGCGAACCCGCGCTCGTCGGTACGCATGCGGCGCCGGCTCATTGCCGCTGCTCGATGCCCACGCGCAGCGGCACCGTGAGCGGCAGGAGCGCTTGCGCGCGGCCGTTGAGCGTGCCGCCCACGCTGACGCGGATCGCCCGCGGCAGACGCTTCTGCTGCTCGACGTCCCACGCGTCCTGCCAGGCCCCGCTCTCGTCGAGGTAGCTGAACGAGAGCTCGGTGAGCGTCGGGTCGTTGAACGCGACCACGGCGTCGGTGAATGGGTTGCGATTGGGCAGCACGCGCTGCCGGATGACGAGACCGCGCTGCTCACCGCTGGTGCCGAGCTCGATCACGACCGCGGTGAACGCGACCGGAATCGAGGCGGGGTACGGCGCGTTCTGGGTCACGAACTCGAGGCTCGTCGCGGTCCCGCCGAACAGCAGCACCGCGGTCGGCGTATCCGCGCGCGGGGCGTTGTACGGATAGGCGGCGCCGAGCGAGCGCGCCAGGGTCAGCGCCACGCCGCGCAGATGCTGATAGGCCTCGGCGCGATCCTCGCCCTGACGCCAGGAGGCGAGCGCGATGCGCACGCCGCCGAACGCGATGACGACGAGCGCGCCGACGATCGCCAGCGCCAGCAGGAGCTCGAGCAGGGTGAAGCCGCGCTGGTCGCGCCTCATCGTGTCGTCCTCGGGGGAACCGTCATGCCGGGCATGCCCGGCATGGTGGACGTCCCCGGCGTCCCGGGCGTAATCGTCGTGCCCACCGCCCGCGGCGGCCCGGTCGTCGAGGCGGTCTCCGGCTTCTCGGCTGTCGTCCTGAGGCTCACGATCTCGACGCCGCGCTTGTCGCCCCAGTTCACTTTCACGTCGATCTGGTACACACGCCATTTCGACGTCGCGACGGTACGCGCGAGATCGGGCGCCTGCACCACCGTGACCACGCGCTCCCAGTCGTAGTTGCCCTCCCGGCCCCGATCGCGGCCTTCGACCGGGATCACCAGCTCGCGGGTCTTCTGATCGGCGAGCAGCACGGCCTGTTGATGATCGCCGGCGACCTTCAGGAGCCTGAGGCCCTGCGCGAAGCCCTGGATGACGGCAACCACCGCCACGCTCAGGATCGCGAACGCGATCAGGACCTCGAGGAGCGTGAAGCCGTCCTGATCGGATCGTCGGCTCATTCGCGCTGGTTCCTCACGCGGCCGGTGACCGGGTCGACGCTGACCCGGTAGCTGATTTTTCCCGAGCTCAGGCGGAAGTCGCCGCCGGTCGACGTGCCTTGCGGCTCGAAGCGGACCGTCAACGCGCTCCGCGACTGCGCCACGATCTCGATCCGATTCGAGACCGAACGGGTCCATCGGACCTCGTCCTCGCCGGTGCTCACCGTCAGCAAGTGACTACCCGGATTGATCGCCACCGTGTACGGCTGCCGGGAGGTGATCGCTTGCTCGCGCGCGTGCCGGAACGTTGCCGAGAACCCGGCGACCTCGGCGCGGACGCGCAGCGCCTCGGTGCTGCGCCCGATCGTGGGCGCGACCAGTCCCACCGCGACCGCGACGACCAGCAGAGTGACGATCAGCTCGAGGAGGGTGAAGCCCCGGGCATCTACTTCTGGCTGCTGTCCCATGAGGTGATGTCCGCGTTCTCGCCTTCGCCGCCGGGCGCGCCGTCGGCCCCCTCGGACCAGAGGTCGTACTCACCGTTCTGGCCCGGACAGCAGCGGTACTTGTACTGGTTGCCCCACGGATCCTTGGGCACCGCCTTCTTCAGATAGGGCCCGTTCCAGTTGTTCACGTTCGGGTTCCGCTGGAGCGAATCGAGGCCCTGGCCCGAGTTCGGATACGACCCGATATCGAGCCGATACTGATCCAGCGCCGCCCCGAGCAGCTCGATCTGCGCCCGCGCCGCCGCCTGCTTCGACTGCCCCACACGCCCAAAAAGCCTCGGCCCCACCAACCCCACCAACAATCCGAGCACAATGATGACCACCAGCAGCTCGATCAGAGTGAACCCCCGCTGATCGAAAACCCCACGCCCCAAAAATCGGCGGCTATATCCGACCAGTCGGCGCCTCGGCCGAGCCGTTAGACGTAGAGACCCCGACATTCGTGTGCTAAGCCCCCCAAGTCGCCGCCATGATGCCCGTCGCGCAACCGTTCCATCACGCAGAACGCGTAACCGGGCGGGGTGGACGGGTTGGGGGGTGGGGGGCCCCTGCGCGCCGCGCGTAGTCAGCGCGCGGACGCCGCGACGCACGAGGCCCGACGCGAAAGTAACGAGAGCAGTCGTCGGCGCGCAGGGTCCCCCCACCCCCCAGCCCGTCCACCCCGCCCGCCTCAAAGCGGAATCTCATTGATAGAAAAAATAGCGAGCATCATAGCGACGACGATGAAAGCCACGAGCACCCCCATGCCGAAGATGATCACGGGCTCGAGCAGTCGCAGCACGCGCTTGAGGTCGGTGCCGACCTCGTGCTCGAACGTTTCGGCGACCTTGATGAGCATGTCTTCGAGCCGCCCGGTCTCCTCGCCCACGCGTACCATGTGGATCGCCAGCACCGGGAACGGCGCCTGGCCCTGGGCCTGCATGCCGGCCGCGAGGGTGCCGCCGCGCTTGACGCCGTCGGCCAGGCGATCGACCGCCTGGCCGATCGACTGATTGGTCATCGTGTCGCCGACCACCGCGAGCGCGCTCATCACCGGGACGCCGCTCTTGAGCATGGTGCCGAGCGTGCGCGCGAAGCGCGCCGTCTCGATCTTCATGACGAGCGGTCCGATCAGCGGCGTGCCGAGGATCGCCTGATCCCACTGCAGGCGCCCCTGGGGGCTCGCGGTCCACATGCGCCAGGCGAGAACGCCGCCGAGGACGAGCACAAGGCCGACCCACCAGTACGACTGGAAGAGCGCGCTCACCGTGAGGAGGATCTGCGTGGGCAGTGGGATCGCCTGGCCGAGGTCGGCGAAGATCGTCGCGAACCGCGGGATCACGAACGTCATGAGAAAGATGATGGCGCCGATCCCGAACGTGAAGATGACCGCCGGGTAGGCGACGGCGGTGATGACCGCCTCGCTGAACGCGGCGCGCGCCTCGAGGAACTCGGAGAGCCGCCGGAGCGCGATCTCGAGCACGCCGCCGCGCTCGCCGGCGCGGATCATATTGATGTAGAGGCGCGAGAACGGACGCGGGTGGTGCTTGGCGAGCGCTTCGCTGAGCGAGGCGCCGCCGCGCACGCTCACCAGAAGGTCGGCGACGATCGCCTTGACGCGCCCGTTCGGCGCCAGCTCCTCGAGAATGGAGAGCGCGCGGTCGAGCGGCAGGGTCGCCTCGAAGAGCGTCGCCAGCTGCTGGGTGAAGGCCAGGACGTCGCCCTGGCTGACCCGGCCGGTGCTGCCGAGCGAGAGCCAGCTCCGGCGGTCGGCGTGTGGGGCGACCCGGATCGGGAAATACGAGTCGCGCTGCAGGCGCTCGACGACGGAACGGGCGTCGGCCGCCTCCATCACGCCATCGATCGTCTGGCCGCGCCGGTCGGCCGCCCGATAAACGAATACGGGCATCGCTGACTAGGCGTCTTCCTGAGTGACTCGGAGAATTTCCTCGACGGTGGTGACGCCCGCGCACGCCTTGGCCCAGCCATCGAGCCGCAGGGTGACCATCCCCGCCTCGAGCGCGACGCGCCGGATCTCGCGCGTCGGCGCCCGCCGGAGAATCAGACTGCGCGCGTCCTCCGTGATCGGGAACAGCTCGTAGATGCCGGTGCGTCCGCGGTAGCCGGTTCCGCGACACTCGTCGCAGCCGCTGCCTCGGTACAGTCGCGTACCGTCGGCGACGGCGATGCCCAGAGCGCTCAGGTCGGCCGCCGCGGGCGCGTCGACCACGCGGCACGTCGTGCAGATGCGGCGCACGAGCCGCTGGGCGAGCACGCCTTCCAGTACCGAAGCGACCAGGTAGGGCTCGACGCCCATGTCTTGCAGTCGGGTGATCGCGCCCGGCGCGTCGTTCGTGTGCAGGGTGGAGAAGACGAGGTGGCCGGTGAGGGAGGCCTGGATCGCGATCTCGGCCGTCTCGAGGTCGCGGATCTCACCGATCAGGATCACGTCGGGATCCTGCCGGACGATGTGCCGGAGACCGGTCGCGAAGGTCAGGCCGATCTTCGGCTTCACGGCGATCTGGTTCACGCCCTTGAGCTGATACTCGACCGGATCCTCGACGGTGATGATCTTGCGGTCCGGCGAATTGATCTTGTCGAGCGCGCCGTAGAGCGTGGTCGTCTTGCCCGAGCCGGTCGGCCCGGTGACCAGCAGGATGCCGTGGGGCCGCCGGATCAGCCCTTCGAAGCGGGGGAGCATCGCCGGGGAGAAGCCGAGCTTCTCGAGCGGCAGGAACACGCTTTGCCGATCGAGCAAGCGCATGACGATCGACTCGCCGTGGACGGTCGGGATCGTCGAGGTGCGGATGTCGACGCGGCGGTTGTGCAAGGTGACCCGGATCCGGCCGTCCTGCGGCAGGCGCCGCTCGGCGATGTTCATCTCGGCCATCAGCTTCACGCGCGAGGTCACCGCGGCCTGCAGGCGGCGCGGCGGCGCTTCCTGGTCGAATAGCAGACCGTCGATGCGGTAGCGGATCCGCAGCGTGTCCTCGAACGGCTCGATGTGGATGTCCGAGGCCTCGGAGGTGATCGCGTTCTCGATGAGCAGATTCACGAGCCGGACCACCGGCGCCTCGAAGGCCATGTCGCGCAGCTGATTGACGTCCTCGTCGCCCTCGCCGCCGCGGTCGTCATCCATGCCCTCGACGATCCGCTGCAGCGGCGTCGCCACGCCGTCGTAGGTGCGATCGATCGCTTCCACGATCGCGTCGGCCGGCGACACGACGACCTTCACGGTGAGGCCGGTCGACTGCGCGAGATCGTCGACGATGATCGGGTTCAGCGGATCGGCGGTCGCGACCGTCAGCACGCTGCCCTCGACGCTGACCGGACAGACGGCGTACTGGCGCAGATACTTCGGCGAGAGATTTTTGACGATCGGCAGCGGCGCCGGCAATTCGTCGCGCGTCAGATACGCGAGGTTCTGCTGCTGCGCCAGCGCACGCAGCACGTCGTCGTCCTTGACGGCGCCGAGCGAGACCAGCGCCTCGCCGACTCGCTCGCCGGTGGAACGGGCGCGCACGAGCGCCTGTTCCACGACGTCGGGAGTAGTGAGCCGTTCGCGAACGAGGATCTCACCGAGCCGGCGGAAAAGCCCTGTGATGCCCATGCTATGCTCCCGGTCATGTTAGCATACCTGGCCTTCGTGGCCGCCGCGGCCGCCGCCGATCTCGCCGGGGCCTTGCTCGTGACCAACCTGCATCAGAAGGGGCTGGCGCCGTTGCGGTATTTCGTGGCCGGCGGCGCCGGGTTCATGCTGGCGGCCGCGTTCGTGCGCATGCTACCCGAGAGCGCGCAGGTCCCGCACGCGTTTCTGTTCGTGCTGGTCGGCTACTTCGGCGTGCACCTCTTCGAGCACACGGTCGCGCCGCACTTCCACTTCGGCGAAGAGAGCCACCCGGAGGCCCTGCTCCGTCCCTCGGCCGGCTATCTCGCGCTGCTCGGCCTGGGCGTCCACACGCTCTTCGACGGCGTCGCGATCGCGGCCGGCTTCATGATCGGTCCCGCGCTCGGCGTCCTCTTGTCGGTGGCGGTGTGCGTGCACAAGGTGCCGGAGGGCGTCACGATCGCGTCGATCATGCTGGCCGGCGGCCGGTCACGGGCGACGGCGATCGGCGCCGGCGCGCTGCTGGGCGCGTTGACGATCGCCGGCGCGGTGGCCACGCGCCTGGTCGCTGAGCATCATGTCGGCTACGCGCTCGCGCTGTCGGCGGGCGTCACCATCTACGTGGCCGCGTCCGATCTGATCCCCGAGGTGAACCGCGAGGGCGGGCCCGCGCTCGGCTGGACGGTGTTCGCGGGACTCCTGCTGTTCGCGCTCGCCGACTGGCTCGTGTCTCCGCTCGGCGCGCACTGATGCTAAGCTCCCTCTCGCCATGAAGGTGCTCGTCCTCCACGGGCCGAATTTGAATCTGCTCGGGACCCGCGAGCCCGGCGTGTACGGACGCACGACGCTGCGCCAGGTCGACACGATGCTGCGCGACCATGCGCAGCGACGCGGCCACCGCGTGGAGTGTCGGCAGTCCAATCACGAGGGCCAGCTGGTCGACTGGCTGCAGGCGGCGCGGCGCGAGGGGTTCGCGGGCGTCGTCTTCAACCCCGGCGCGTTCACCCACTACTCGTTCGCGCTGCGCGACGCCGTCGCGGCGATCGATCTGCCCGTCGTCGAGGTGCACCTGTCGAACGTGCACGGACGCGAGGAGTTCCGACGCCACTCGGTGATCGCCGCCGTCGCGCGCGGGCAGATCGCGGGGTTCGGCCCGCAGAGCTATCTGCTCGGCTTCGACGCCCTCACGGCGGATTCGCGCCGAACGTCTCGGCGACGGTGAATCGCCATCGCTGCCCCGGCGTCTAACGACGACGGGAGGGCGAGCGAGTGAATCCCGGTGGACACGGACGAGAAAGCCCTGATCGAGCGGTGCCGCACCGGCGATCTGGCGGCATTCGAGCCGCTGGTCGAGAAGTATCGTCAGCGCGTCTATCGCCTCGCCTACAACGTCCTGCGCGATCCCGAAGAAGCCTGGGACGTCGCGCAGGACGCCTTCATCCGCGCCTTCCAGGCGCTGCCGTCCTTCCGCGGCGACTCCGCGTTCTACACGTGGCTCTTCCGCATCGTGATGAACGTCGCGCGCGATCGCGCCCGCCAGCACGCGGCGCGCGGCCGCGCGTTCGGCACCGAGCGCGTCGACGAGAAGGACTGGGACCGCATCCTGGTCGATCAGGGGACCGCGCCCGACAGCCACGCGACGCAGGTCGAGGAGCGCGAGCGAATCGGCCGCGCGCTCGCCACTTTGTCGGAGCCGCACCGGGCCATTATCATGTTGAGTGATCTCGAAGGTCTCTCGTACCGCGAGATCGCGGAGGTGCTGAACATACCGATGGGGACCGTGATGTCGCGGCTGCACAACGCCCGGCGGCGGCTGCGCGACGCCCTCGGGCCGCTCCTGGCATTGGTTCTGGCCGTGCTGCTGGCCCTCGCGCTGAGCGCGATCACCGAGGCGCAATCGGTCGTCCGGTTCGGCACCCGCATCGTCCTCGCCACCGATGGGCCGCCGCCCGAGACGACGAGCAAGGCCCCGGAGCCGCCGGACGAGCGGCTCGAGACCGTGCTGCCGAAGCTCCGCCAGCTCTTCCGCTACAACAACTACACCTCGCTCGATCGCTATCGCGCCGAGGTGCCGGTCGGGACGACGCAGCGCTGGGCCGTACCGGGCGACCGCAAGCTCGAGGTCACGCCCCAGAGCGTGAAGGGCGGCGCGGTGAGCTTCAACGTGCGTCTGGCCCGCGGCAACGTGACCGAGCTGTCGACGAATATCCAGGCCCAGTCCGGCAACCCGGCGGTGATCGGTGGTCCCAAGCACGGCTCGGGGACTTTAATCATCATCCTGTGGACCAACCCCACCCCGTGATCGGCGGACGGCGATGAGCGAGGGCGAGGATCGCTACTTCCGCGAGCGTGCGCGGATCGAGCAGGGCCACACGAAGTACCGCGAGAAGCTCCGCGAAGAGGGCAAGCTCTTCGTGCGCGATCGTCTCACGCTGCTCCTCGATCCGGGCGCCGAGTTCCAGGAAGACTGGCTGTTCGCCCGCTCGAACGAGGCCGACACGCCGGCCGACGGTGTCGTCACCGGGGTGGGGAAGGTCGGCGGCCGTACGGTCTGCATCATGGCCAACGACTACACGGTCAAGGCCGGCTCGTGGGGCGAGAAGACCATCCAGAAGATCGTCCGGATCCAGGAAAAGGCCGCGCGTTTGCAGGTGCCTCTCCTTTATATGGTGGACGCGGCCGGCGGGCGCATCTCCGAGCAGATCAAGATCTTTCCGGGCCGCTTCCACGCCGGGCGCATCTTCTACAACGAGGTTCAGCTCTCCGGCGTGGTGCCCCAGGTGTGCATCCTCTTCGGCCCCTCGCCGGCGGGCTCCGCCTATCTGCCCTCGCTCACCGACGTCGTGATCATGGTCGAGGGCAAGGCCTCGCTCTACGTCGGCAGCCCGCGCATGGTCGAGATGGCCATCGGCGAGAAGACGACGCTCGAGGCGCTCGGCGGAGCGCTCATGCACTGCAAGGTCTCCGGCTGCGGCGATGTGCTGGCCGCCTCCGACGAGGACGCGATCGCGCTGGCCCGCCGCTATCTGACCTACATGCCGCAGTCCTATCGCGGACTGCCGGGGGCGGCCGCGGCGGCCGAGCCCAAGCCCGGCCGGTCCATCGACGAGATCGTGCCGTACGACCAGCGGAAGTACTTCGACATGTACGAGGTCATCGACCGGCTGATCGATGCCGACTCGTGGTTCGAGATCAAGCGCCTCTTCGCGCAGGAGATCATCGTCGGCTTCGCGCGTCTGGGCGGTCGCGTGGTCGGTATCGTGGCCAACCAGCCCAAGGTGAAGGGCGGCGTGCTGATGGTCGACTCGTCGGACAAGGCCGCGCGCTTCATCTGGCTCTGCAACGCGTTCAACATCCCGCTGATCTACCTCGCCGACATCGCGGGTTTCATGGTCGGCACGAAGGTCGAGCAGCAAGGGATCATCCGGCACGGCGCGAAGATGGTCTTCGCGACGGCGCAGGCGACGGTGCCCAAGATCTCGGTGATCGTGCGCAAGTGCTACGGCGCCGGGCTCTACGCGATGTGCGGTCCGGCCTTCGAGCCCGACGCCGCGATCTCGCTGCCGCAGGGCCAGATCGCCATCATGGGTCCGGAGCCCGCGGTCAACGCGGTCTACTACAACAAGATCATGGAGCTGCCCGAGAGCGAGCGCGCGGCGTGGATCAAGCAGAAACGCGACGAGTACGCGCAGGACGTCGACACCTACAAGCTCGCCTCCGAGATGCTGATCGACGACATCGTTCCCGGCCGCGCGCTGCGCCACGAGCTGATCAAGCGGCTTGCCTACGCTGAGAGCAAGCAGCACGAGTTCCCGGCCCGCCGCAACGGCGTCTACCCCGTTTAGCTCGTCCAATTTGTACGCGCGCCTCGGCCGGCGGGGCCCCAGCCCCGCGACGGCCGGCCGCGCGCACTGCGCGTCCGCACTATTTCGTGCGGACTTCGGGAACCGCCGTGCTAGGAATCAAATGTGCAAAAAGTGAAACGGCCGTCCCCTGCGCGTCGTGAGCACCTCACGACCCGGCAGGCGGCCCTTCACTGCCGAGTCTCCATCCCCACCTTGCGGCGCTGGATCTGCGCGGGCGCGCTCGGCGCGCATCTGACTCCCGGCGGCCATCGCCGCATCGATCTCGACGAGTTCCAGCGCTTCCTGCGCGCGCAGGGGCGCCCCGAGTATCCGACCGCCGCCGAGCCGAAGACCCGCGTGCTGCTCGTTGACGACGAGCCGCTCGTCGTCCAGATGCTGCATGATCTGCTGGTCGACGGACCGTTCGCGGTCGAGACGGCGGCCGACGGGTACGAAGCGCTCGTCAAGGTCGGCACCTTTCGCCCGGCGCTGATCATTCTCGACGTGGTGCTGGCCGGCCTCGACGGGATCGAGGCGTGCCGGTGCCTGCGCCGGATGCCCGAGACGCGTGAGGTGCGGATTCTCGGCGTGACCGGACATCCCTCGATGGTCCCGGTGCTGCTCGGCGCCGGCGCCGACGCGTGCGTGACCAAGCCATTGGATCTGGACGTGGTGTGCCGAGAGATTGCGCGGTTGACGCTTCTCCATTCCTTCGCGGGACGAGAGGGCTGAAAAGAGGCCATGGACTCCATCCGTGTGCTCTATGTCGAAGGTGATCCCAAAGATCAGGAGCTGACCCACCGTCACCTCGTTCGCCACGCGCCCCACATCAAGCTGACCGTCGTGGGGACCGTCGCCGAGGCGGTCGAGCGCGTGACGATCGGCGACATGGACGTGATGCTCGCGGACTATCGCCTTCCCGACGGCACCGGGCTCGACCTGCTCGACGCGGTCAAGTCGAGGGACCTCGACGTGCCGGTCGTCCTGGTCACCGGCGCGGGCGACGCGGATCTCACGGTCCGCCTGCTCAAGGCCGGGGCCACGGACTATCTGGTGAAGCGCCCGGGGTATCTGACCACGCTGCCGGTGGTGCTCGAGAGTGCGTTCCGGTGGTTCCGCGCCGCCAGCGAGCGCCGGCGCGCGCCAACGCGCGTGCTCTACGCGGAGCACCATCCCGAGGACATGGCGCTCACGCTCAGGGCGTTCGAGGATCACGACCGCCGCGCGCGTGTCGAGACCGTCACGCTGGCGCGCGAGGCGCTCGTCAGACTAGCGACCGTTCACTACGACGTGCTGCTGCTCGACAACCGGATGCCCGATCTGTCCGGCATCGAGGTTCTCAAGGAGCTCCAGGCCGCGGGCATCCGCATCCCGGTGGTGATGGTGGCCGGCGAGGGCGACGAAGACTCCGCGGTGCAGGCCTTCAAGCTCGGCGTCGCCGATTACCTGATCAAGCGCGAAGGCTATCTGGCCAAGCTGCCGTCGACGATCGAGAACGTGCTGGCCCAGCGGCGCCTGGCCGACGAGAAGGACGGCCTCACGGTCCTCAACGACCTGGCGAAATCGCTGATCACGACCAAAGATCTCGACGAGGTCCTGCGTCGCGTCGTGAACGCGGCGCGCGAGCTGATCAAGGCCGAGGCGAGCGTGCTCTGGCTCTTCGAGGCCGGCGTGCTCTGGCCCGTCGCCTGGGAGGGCATCGAGGACCGCGCGGCCGAGCCGCTTCGCTTCACGGTCACCGCGAACCTCGCCGAGCGACTGGCGCTCGAGCGCAGGATCTCGCTGCGCCATCTGCTCGCGCAGTCGGGCGCACCGGATCCGACGGCGGTCTTCGGCACCACGGGGCAGACGCTCGCGGCGTCGTTCGTCGGGCCGGAGGGCCTCGTGGCGGTGTTGGCGGTCGGCAGCCAGCGCCCCCGCGAGTTCACCGCGATCGAGGAGCGTCTGCTGCTCGCGCTGGCCGACCACGCGGCGGTGGCGGTCGAGAACGCGCGGCTCTACCGGCGCCTACGGCTCGAGCTCGAGGCGCGCGAGCGGCTCACCGCCATCCTGGAAGCGACGACCGACCTGGTCGCGATCGCCGACCTCTCCGGCCGGCTGCTCTATCTGAACGCGGCAGGCCAGGCGCTGCTCGGCCTGTCGGCCGACGACGCGATCGGCCATCCGATCGCCGGCCTCGCGCCCGAGCGCCTGCGGCCGGTCGTGCACGATGAGATCTGGCCGGCGCTGATCCGCAACAGCCTCTGGACCGGCGAGGCGGTGCTGCTCGCGCGCGACCGGCGCGAGGTCCCGGTCTCGGTCGTCGCCGTCGCCCATCGCGGCGCCGACGGCTCCGTCGAGTTTCTGTCCGCGATCGTTCGGGACCTGACCGAGCGCAAGCGGATCGACGCCGAGCTCCGGCGCCAGCGCGAGGCGCTCTATCAGACCGAGAAGCTCGCGACGATGGGTACGGTGCTCGCCGGCGTCGCCCACGAGCTGAACAACCCGCTGACGGCCGTCACGGGCTACGCCAATCTCCTGCGCCAGGACCTGGCCGGCACGCCGTCGGCGACGCGCGCGGAGGCCATCGCGCACGCGGCCGATCGCTGCGCCTCGATCGTCCGCAACTTCCTGGCGCTGGCCCGCCGCCATCCGCCCGAGCGACAGCTGGTGCGGCTCAACGACATCGCCCGCGACGCGGCGGAGCTCCTCGCCTATCACCTGCGGGTGGATCGCATCGAGGTGCTGCTCGATCTCGTGGAAGGTCTCCCGGTGCTGTGGGCCGATCCGCATCAGCTCCATCAGGTCGTCGTGAATCTGATCACCAACGCGCGCGACGAGCTCCGCAAGGCGCCGGCGCCGCGGCTGCTCACACTCCGGACGCGCGCCGACGCCGTGCGCGGGCGCGTCTCGCTCGACGTGGAGGACACCGGACCGGGCATCGCTCTGGAGATCCGCGATCGTATCTTCGAGCCGTTCTTCACCACCAAGCCGGTCGGGCAGGGGACAGGCCTTGGTCTATCGCTCTGTCACGGAATCGTCGAGAGCCACGGCGGGACCCTGTCGCTCGTGAGCGAGCCGGGCCACGGCGCGATCTTTCGGGTGGAGCTGCCGGTCGTCGCGCCGCCGACCACGCCGAGCAAGCGCGCGCCGGACGCGCCCGAGGTCGTCAAGGGCAAGCGCATCCTCGTCGTCGACGACGAGCGGCTCGTGCTGCAGCTGCTCGGCGAGATGCTCGGCGCCGATCATCACACGGTGGACACCGTGTCCGACGGCACGCAGGCCCTCGAGCAGCTACGCCGGGCGTCGTACGATCTGATCCTGAGCGACGTGCGGATGCCGTACCTCGACGGCCCCGGGCTCTATCGCGCGCTCGAGCGGCGGCTGCCCGATCTGTGCCGGCGCTTCGTCCTGATGACTGGCGACGTGCTGAGCGCGGAGATCCAGACGTTCCTCGAGCAGACGGGTGTGCCGGGACTCAGCAAGCCGTTCGATCGCAGCGAGGTGCGGCGAGTGATCCAGCTGGTCGCGGGCGAGCGCTAGCGCGCGCCGCGCTCAGCTCGCGAAGCGGCGGCGCGTCGTCGCGAGCGAGTCCGCGATCGACTGGGGCAGGTGCGGCCCGAGCTGCTTGTAGAACTCGTCGAGCTCGCCGAGCGCCTGCAGCCACTCGCCGGCGTCGCAGCGGAGCGCCTCGGAGAGCTGCGCCGGCGTGACGTCGAGCCCGCCGGTGTCGATCGCGCCCGCCGCCGGGACGAAGCCGATCGGCGTCTCCTCCGCGCGCCCGGTGCCGCGGATGCGCTCGACCATCCATTTGAGCACGCGCACGTTCTCGCCATAGCCCGGCCACAGGAAGCGGCCGTCGGCATCGCGGCGGAACCAGTTCACGCGGAAGATCTTCGGCGGGTTGGACAGGCGCGGCCCGGTCGCGAGCCAGTGGCCGAAGTAGTCGCCCATGTTGTAGCCGCAGAACGGGATCATCGCCATCGGATCGCGGCGGACGACGCCGACCTTGCCGGTGATCGCGGCCGTCGTCTCGGTACTCATGGCCGAGCCTAGGAAGACCCCGTGCGACCAGTCGAAGGCCTCGAACACGAGCGGGATCACGCTGGTGCGCCGCGAGCCGAAGATGACGCCGGAGATCGGCACGCCCTGCGGCTCTTCCCAGTTCGGCGCGATCGACGGGCACTGCTGGGCGAGCACGGTAAAGCGCGAGTTCGGGTGCGCGGCCGCGCCGGCGCCCGGCTGCCACGGCTTGCCCTGCCAGTCGACGAGCCCCTGCGGCGCCGCCGGCGTCAGGCCTTCCCACCACGGCTCCTGCGCCGCCGTCAGCGCGACGTTGGTGAAGATCGTGTTCGAGCGCACCATCGCGGTCGCGTTCGGATTGGTCTTGGGGCTCGTGTTGGGCGCGACGCCGAAGAAGCCGCGCTCGGGATTGATCGCGCGAAGCTGACCGTTGGCGTCCACCCACATCCACGCGATGTCGTCGCCAACCGTCCACACGCGCCAGCCCGGCAGCTGCGAGACCGCCATCGCGAGATTCGTCTTGCCCGACGCGCTCGGCATCGCCGCCGCGAGATACGTGACGCGCCCCTCGGGATCCTCGACGCCGATGATCAGCATGTGCTCGGCGAGCCAGCCTTCGGTGTGGGCCTGCCACGAGGCGATGCGCAGCGCGTGACACTTCTTGCCGAGCAACGCGTTGCCGCCGTAGCCGGATCCCACGCTCCAGATGAGCTTTTCTTCAGGGAAGTGCAGGATCAAGCGCCGCTCGGGCGAGAGGTCGCCCATCGAGTGCAGCCCGGCGATGAAGTCGTCGTCGCGCCGCATGTGCTGGATCGCGACCTGGCCCACGCGCGTCATGATGTGCATGCTCGCGACGACGTAGGCGCTATCGGTGACCATCAGACCGACCCGGCTCATCGGCGAGCCGGCGGGGCCCATCAGATACGGGATCACATACATCGTGCGGCCGCGCATGCTGCCGCGGAACAGCGCCCTCGCGGTCGACTTCGCCTCGATCGGCGCGATCCAGTTGTTGGTGGGGCCGGCCGCGTCCTTGTCGCGTGCACAGATGAAGGTGAGCTGCTCGGTGCGCGCGACGTCCGATGGGTGGCTGCGATGCAGATAGCAGTTCGGGTACGTCTTGGGATTCAGCGGCAGCAAGGTGCCGTCCGCCAGCATGGTTTCGATCAGATTGTCGTACTCGGCCTTGGACCCGTCACACCAAACCACGCGGGAGGGTTGCGTCAGGCCGGCGGCCTCGGAAACCCACTTCTGGGCCACGCTGGTCACGCTCATGGACGGCCTTTCTAGCGTTCGAGGTGAGCTTGCTTCTATGAAATTGTCTCCTCGCCCCGCCGGGGGCGTCAAGCAGAACGTGCTAGCATTCGCGCCGTGACGGGCCTCGTCGTGGCCGCGCGCTACCTGACGATCGTTCCGCTGCCAGGACCGGCCCGGACGAGCCGCGACGCGCTGGGCCGCGCGGCACCATGGTTTCCGGTTATCGGTCTCGCGATCGGGATGATCCTGGTGGTCGTCGAGCGCGTGACCCAGGTGATCTTCCCCAGCTTGCTCGGGGGTTTACTGACGGTCACGGCGTGGAAGCTCCTCACCGGCGGGCTTCATCTCGACGGGCTGGCGGACTGCCTGGACAGCCTGGGCGGACTCGATGCCGAGCACCGGCTGGCCATCATGCGCGACAGTCGCATCGGCGCCTTCGGCGCGCTCGGTCTGATCCTGCTCCTGTTGCTGGAAATCGCCGCCCTGGCCGAGCTGCCACCGACCGTACGCACCCAGGCGCTGCTCGTCATCCCGGTGGTCGCGCGCGCCACGCCGCCCCTGCTGGCGCGCCTGTTCGCGCCAGCCAAGCCTGAGGGCCATGGAGCCGCGTTCGGCGCCGGCGTCGGCGCGCTGGCGGCGCCGATCGCGCTCCTCACCGCGCTGGTCGTCGCGATCGTGGCGCTGCGTGTGCTCGGTCTCGTGCTCACGGTCGTCTCGGTCGCGAGTGCCGTGGCCGCCGCGCGGTTCTTCGCCGGCCGCGTCGGCGGAATCACGGGCGATGTGCTCGGCGCCGCGATCGAGATCGCCGAGCTGGCCGGCCTTCTAACCGTGTCGGCATGGTCGCACCCGGCACGCTGATCTACCTGTTCCGTCACGGCGAGGTGATTCTCGCCGAGACGCGGCGATTCATCGGTCACCTCGACGTGCCGCTCTCGCCGCTGGGCGAGCGCCAGAGCGCCGCGCAGGCCGCGCGGCTCGCGGCGGTCGAGCTCGACGCGCTGTTCACGAGCGACCTGATTCGAGCGCGACGCACCGGCGAGATCATCGGCGGCCCGCACGGGCTCACGCCGACGCTCGTGCCCGAGCTCAGGGAGATGGCGATGGGGCGCTGGGAGGGGCTGACGGCCGCGGAGATCCAGCGCGCGGAGCCCGAGAAGTTCGCCGAATGGATGGCGGACGTCGGCAAGTTCCCGTTCCCCGACGGCGAGAGCGTTCCCGACCTGGAGGCGCGCGCCTGGCCGGCGTTCGAGTCGATCGTCGAAGCCAACGCCGGGGGCGCGATCGCGATCGTCGCGCACGGCGGCACGAACCGCGCGCTGATCTGCCGTGCGCTCGGCCTGTCCGCCGGGCGGCTGCTCGCGGTCGGCCAGGACTATGGGGCGCTCACGGTTCTGGAGCGGCTGGACTCGTCGTGGCGCCTGCGACACCTCAACGAGCGCGCGGTGCTATAAGGGAGACGCCAAGGAGGATCCATGCCACCACATCGAAACGCTTACCGTCCGAGCGTCATGGGCACCCGCGGTGTCGTCACGTCGGCGCATCCACTGGCCTCGATGGCCGGCATCGAGATGCTACTCGCCGGCGGCAACGCCGTCGACGCGGCGGTGGCCGTCGGCGCGGCCCTCAACGTGGTCGAGCCGTTCATGTCGAGCGCCGGCGGGATCGGGCTCATGCTGATCACGCGCGGGCGCGAGCGCCACGTCCTCGACTTCATCGGGCGCTCACCGCTGGCCGCGAACGCGGCGGCCTGTACGGAGGACGAGCTGGCGGGCGGGCCGAAGTCCTGCGCGACGCCCGGCAACCTCGGCGGCTGGCTCGCCGCGCTCGAGCGCTTCGGCTCGATGGACCGCGCGCGTGTGCTGGCGCCGGCCATCTCGCTCGCCGAGAGCGGCGTGCCGCTCACGTTCAAGAACGTCGAGTTCTTCGAGGCGTCGCGCCAGACGCTCGCACGCTCCGCCGAGGCGCAGCGCCTGTATCTCGGCAACGGCGGGCCGCGCCCGGGCGCGATCGTCACCTACAAGGAGCTCGGCTCGACGTTTCGCCAGGTGGCCGAAGGCGGCGCCGAGACGTTCTATCGCGGTCCGATCGCGCGCGCGATCGCGCGATCGGTGCGCGAGGCGGGCGGCTGGCTCAGCGAGGAAGATCTGGCCGCGTTCGCGCCGGAGTGGCGCGAGCCCGCGATGATCAACTATCGCGATCGCCAGGTATTCTCGATGCCGCCACCGTTCTCGGCGTTTCAGATGCTCGAGACGCTGAACATCCTCGAGGGCTTCGATCTGAAGGGCTTCGGCCACAACTCGGTCGACTATCTCCATCATCTGATCGAGGCCGTGAAGCTCGGCTCTGCGGACCGGCTGGCCTACGCCTACGGTGACGGCGTTCCGATCGCGGGACTGCTTTCGAAGAAGTACGCGGCCTCGCAGCGTGCGCGGATCGACGGCAAGTGCGCGGCGGTGAGCGAGGGCGAGCGCCACAACCCGGATAAGCTCCCGGGGCAGATCGCCGAGGGGCACCCGGCCAACTTCATGAACGAGCAGACGACCCACTTCGCTTGCGCCGACGGCGCCGGTACGGTGGTCTCGGTCACGCAGACGCTCGGAATGGCGTTCGGCTCGGGCTTCGCCGTGCCCGGCACCGGCCTCGTCCTCAACAACATCCTCAAATGGATGGACCGCGATCCCGGATCGCCCAACGTGCTGCGGCCCGGGCGCAAGGCGGGGACGATGATGTCGCCGACGCAGGTCTTCCGCGACGGCGTCTTCCAGGTCTCCGTGGGTACGCCGGGCTCGTACGGGATTCTGCAGACGACGCCGCAGATGCTCCTGAACGTCCTCGAGTTCGGCATGAACATCCAGGAGGCGATCGAGGCGCCGCGCGTCAGGGGCTACCGCGATCGGCTGGTCGATGCCGAGTCTCGGATCTCGCCGGAGATTCGGGCGGGACTCGTCGCGCGCGGGCACCAGATCAACGCGATCGATGACTGGTCGTGGATCGTCGGCGGCGGGCAGGGGATCGTTCGCGATCCGGAATCCGGGGCCCTGATGGCGGGTGCCGACCCGCGTCGCGACGGGTACGCGCTGGCGATCTAGGGCACGGCACCTGGTAAATCCATCACACCGAGCGGAAAGTTGACGGTATTCCTTACCGGGTGACAATGTAACCATGTGATATCGCCGTCCTATTTCTTGGCATAGGTTCTGCACATTCCCCTGGCCGACGCGCGAACGGCGCAGCCGGGGGGACAGGAAATGACGCGTGGATCGGTGGCCGCGGCGGTGCTCGGAGCAATGCTCGCGTCGAGCGGATTCGCAGTCGCGGCCACGGTCGAGCGCGACGGCGCCGGCCGAGTCTTCGCCCGCCCCGACCGCCAGCCCGAAGTCGGATCGCTCGACCAGCTCTTCCAGCAGTCCGGACTGAGAGTCCAACTCGACAGCTTGACGGCCGGCATCCGCGCCCAGTTCCTGCGCGCACACCGTCGACAGAGCAGCGAGGACCGGATGACGATCGACCGGATTGTCGCCGAGCGCTTCGCCGCCGACACGCTCTACGCCAGGATCAAGACCGAGTTCGAGCACAGTCTGGAGCCCGGCCTGCTCGACAAAGCGCTCGCCTGGTACGATTCGCCGCTCGGCAAACGCGTCACGGGCCAGGAGCTGGCGGCGCTCGTCGCGACCGGCAGCGCGGAGGCCATCGCCGAGCTCGAGCAGAACCGCCCCTCGGCGCGACGCATCGAGCTGCTCTCGCGCCTGGACGTCGGCGGCGGTGCCTCCGAGACGACCGTGGACATTACCGTGGCGATCGTGCGAAGCCTGACGCGCGCCTTCCAGCCCGGTCTGCCCGCCGTCGCGGATCTGACGCCCGGCCAGCTCGAGCAGCATCTCGCGCAGGCGCGCAATCGCATCGTGGAAGACGTGCGGCGCGCGTGTCTGGTCAGCATGTTGCTCGCATACCGCGGTCTGTCGGACGAGGAGATCGATCAGTACGTGCGGTTCGTCGAGTCCGAGCCCGGCAACTGGTACATGGGCGTGATGAACAGCGCGCTCCTGACCGCGGTCAGCGCCGCGGCGGAGTCGACCGCCGCCGAGCTCAAGACCGCGGTGCCCCAGCTCGTCGGTGACCTGCGCTAGTCCTCCACGCTACGGCTTCCTGAACAGGATCGAGCCGAAATAGGACTCGGCCGACGAGGACGTGTCGTCCGAGTCGATCGCGATCGAGATCACGCCCGGGTTGTCCGGCTGGCCGCCGTAGATCTTGCGATAGTCCTCGGCGACATTGCGGCGCTCGGTGAGCCACTTGCCGAGATCGGCCGAGCCGGAGCGGACGACCACGTAGGTGACCGTCCCGGTTTTCTCGCTCTTCACGATGCTGCCGGCCGGGCACGTCGTGTCCCAGATGTAGCCGATGATCTGCGAGCGCACCGCCTCGGGGAAGCGAGGCCACACGACATAGAGCTGCGCGGCCTGGTCGTCCGCGTTCTTCGTGCGACAGTCGGCTTTGGTGGGCAGGGTGACCACCTTCCACATCCACTCCAGGATCGGCGTCTCCTTGAGGTTCACCTTGCCCTTGATGTCCTTGCGCATCGTCGAGCTCTCGATCTTGCTCTTGAGGTGCAGGACCCGGTGCCCGTCGTTCTCCTCGATGGTGAAGTCGTGCTGCGGAAGCCCCCAGGTCTGGCCGCCGAGCCACCCATCCTGGATGCCCTTGGCGCCGAGCTTCTGCGTCTTCCAGTCCTCGATGGTGACGACGTCGGCGGCCCAGGCGACGGCCGTGAGCAGCAGCACGAGCGCCGGCACGACGAATCGTGTCATGGTGAGGGCTCCTTTGCCGCTATGATACCGTCTCCGCGTGCAAGCCTCGCCCGATTCGATCCGCGTCGACAAATGGCTCTGGGCCGCGCGGGTGTTCAAGACACGGAGCCTCGCGTCCACCGCGTGCGACGGCGGGAAAGTCGATGTCAACGACGAGGCGGCGAAGCCGGCCCGGAAGGTCCGGGCCGGTGATCTGATCAGGGTCTCGCTGCCGCGCGGGCATCGCCGCATTCTCAAAGTGGCGGCCATCGGCGAGCGGCGCGGTTCGGCCGAGGCCGCCAAGACGCTCTTCGAGGATCTGACGCCGCCGGAGCCGCCGCGGCCGCGCCAGGTGCCGCCGGCGCGGCGCGAGGCGGGGAGCGGGCGCCCCACCAAGCGCGAGCGGCGCGAGATCGAGCGGCTGCGCGGGTACTAGCGGCGCTATAGTTGGTCAACTCTCAGCAGCGGAGCATGGCATGCAATCCTATGACTGGAACAAGCTCGTCGACGGACTGAACCGTTATCTGCGGTTGCGCTCGATCCCGATCGGCATGAAGCTCTTCGAGACCGTCGAGACGATGGAGGCGATCCCGAAGATCCGCCGCCCGAAGTCTCGCCACACGACCGACCAGATCGTCGCGCAGGCGCGGCAGCTCGGCTGGACCGTCGGGATCACGATGGCCGACCTCATCGGCGCGCAGTGCGGCGCCGTCATCGGGCTCTCGCCCCAGGACGACGAGTGGCTCTCCGGCAAGCGCATGGCCGGCGTCTGGTTCAAGACGATCGAGGACGCGAGTCAGCACCAGCACGCGATGGACTGCGTCCCGTACGGCCGTTACAAGGCCATGGCGGTTTCGCCGCTCACCTCGGGACGCCTCGATCCGCCCGACATCTGCCTCATCTATGGCACGCCCGGCCAGATGATCTTCCTGATCAACGGGCTGCAGTGGACCGGCTATCGCAAGCTCGCCTTCACGTCGGTCGGCGAATCGGCCTGCGCGGATTCCTGGGGCAAGGCGCTCAAGACCGGGGAGCCGGCGCTGACGATCCCGTGCTACGCCGAACGGCGCTACGGCGGCGTCGCCGACGACGAGCTCCTGATGGCGCTTCCGCCGCGCTTCGTGCCCAAGGCGCTCGAGGGCCTGGCGGCGCTCGACAGAAACGGCCTCCGTTACCCGGTGCCACCCTACGGGATCCAGTCGGACGCCGGCGCCGGGCTGGCCGTCAGCTACGCGGCGAAGGAGACCAAGACGTCATGAGACTGATCGGCGACTTCGAGGGGTTTCGCACCGCCCGCGACGAAAAGATCAGATATCTCGAGCGCGTACCGATCTTCGAGGCGTGCAGCCTGCGTCAGCTCCGCGCCGTCGCCGACATCGCGAAGGTGGTCGAGGTGCCCGAGCGGACCGTGCTCACTCGACAGGGCGAGCCGGGCGACGAGTTCTTCATCATCATCGACGGCACCGCGCTGGTAACGCTGTCCATGCACAAGCGCCATCGCCTGCGCCCCGGCGAGTTCTTCGGCGAGATGAGCCTGCTCGACGGCGAGCCGCGCTCGGCCACCGTGAAGGCCGAGACGGCACTGCGCGTGCTGGTGATCAGCCGAGTGAACTTCTGGCAGCTCCTGCGCGAAGTGCCGGAGCTGACCCAGAAGATGCTCGTGAATCTCACGCGCCGCATCCGCGAGCTCGAGACCAACATGACCGGCTGATCGCGCTCACCCGACGCGCAGCACCTGGTCGATGACCCGGCGCACGTCGTCGGGCTCGAAGGGCTTGCCGAACGTCGGCGCCGCGCTCTTGCGCAGGAAGTCGGCGCTGTCTGGGCCGAGCGTGTCGCCGGTGACGAAGACCATGCGCCGGATCATCTCCGGGTGGCGGCGCGAGATCTCGCGATAGAGGCCCGGCCCGTCGAGCTGCGGCATCTTGAGGTCGCTGATGATGAGGTCGTAGTGCCCGTCGCGCAGCTTGTCGAGCGCCGCCGCGCCGTTGTCCGCCGTATCGACCCGATGATCGTCTTCTTCGAGGATCTCGGCCAGCAGCAGCGCGACCTCGGGCTCGTCGTCCACGATCAGGATCGACGCGCCAGGTCGTCTGCCCGGCATCTAGTCGAGGAGCCGGCCCAGATGGCTCTCCACGTCGTCGAGCGCCAGGGGCTTCTTGAGCACCGCGTCGGCCCCGGCCGCGAGTAGCTGCGGGACGCCCTCCGGATAGCCGGTGACGCCGAGGATCCGGATCGTTCGCGTGTCGGGGTTGCTCTTGAGGTGGCGGCAGACTTCGATGCCGTCGAGCTTGGGCATCATCACGTCGAGGATCAGGAGCGCAGGCCGCAGCGAGCCAAGCTTGATCAACGCCTCGTAGCCGTCGGTGGCCGTCTCGATCTTGAACCCGCGCGGGTGGTCGGTGAGGAAGGCGACGAGCATGTCGACCACGTGAGGCTCGTCGTCGACCACGAGCACGGCCGCGGGCGCCGCAGGCATCGGATACGTCGGCATCCCATGGCGCTCGAGGAAGCGCTGGAACTCGCTCACGGCGATGCGCGCGTGACCGCCGGGCGTCTTGAACGCGTGAAGCCGCCCCTCGCGGATCCAGCTCTTCAGGGTCGGCGTCGAAACGTGGCAATGCGTCGCGGCCTGCCCCGTCGTGAGCGAGGCCCGCACCACTGAATTCTTCGGATCTTTCGAATTCTTCACTTGGGCTGCCCCATTTGCCCATCCACCCCTGGCAATGTCAAGTTTCCGAACGGTCGCGCGGTTGCGGTCGCGCAGTGGTTCTGCTACGGTTCCCGGCGTTGTTCGCGCGCGGGATGCCCAAGAGGGCCCAGGGAAGGCGGTAGAAGCCGCCGCGACCCCGTCACTGTGATCGGGGACGAAACCCGCAGGTGCCACTGGCCGCCAGGCCGGGAAGGCGCGGGGAGTAGGACGATCCGAGAGCCAGGAGACCTGCCCGGGCGCGATTCGTTCACCGGTCTTCGAGGGAGGATCCGGGCAGGTGGCGCCGTCACTACTGATCGTGGGAGGCGCGCGGAGCGGAAAGAGCCGCTTCGCGGTCGAACGACTCTCGGCCGACAGGCGAATCGTCTTCGTCGCGACCGCCGAGGCGCGCGACGAGGACATGGCCAAGCGCATCGCCCGCCATCGCGCCGAGCGTCCGCCGCGCTGGTCGACCCTCGAGGCGCCGTGCGAGCTGGTCGCGTGCCTGCGCGACCTCGACGACGACCACGACGGCATCGTCGTCGACTGCCTCACGCTCTGGGTCTCGAACCTCTTGCTCCGCGGCGACCACGACGACGCGATTGTCGAGGAGACCGAGGCGCTCGCCGGCCTCATCGGCCGCCGGCGCTCGAGCATCACGCTGGTATCGAACGAGGTCGGCGCGGGCGTCCATCCGGAAACGGCGATGGGACTCAGGTTTCGTGACCTGCTCGGCCGCGTCAACCAGCGCGTCGCTGCCGTCTGCGACACGGTCGTGCTGATGGTGGCGGGTATTCCCCTCACGGTGAAGGCGCCGCCGGTGCGTCCGTGACCGAGCTTGCCGGCCTGCTCGCGGCGATCACCCCGCCGACTCGCGCCGGAGAGCGAGCCGCGCGGCGCCATCTCGACAGCTTGACGAAGCCGCCGGGAAGCCTCGGCCGGCTCGAGGAGGTCGCGCTGCGGCTCGCGGTCCTGCGCGGACGACCGCCGGAAGTCGCGCGGCCCGTCATCTTCACGTTCGCGGCCGATCACGGCGTCGTGGCCGAGGGCGTGAGCGCCTACCCTCAGGTCGTGACGGCGCAGATGGTCGAGAACTTCATCCGCGGCGGCGCCGCGGTGAACGTGCTCGCGCGCCAGGCCGGCGCGCGAGTCGTCGTCGCCGACTTCGGCGTCGCGACGCCGCTCGGCGACTCGCCCGATCTGGTCGCCTGCCCGATCGGGCGGGGAACGGCCAACATCGCACTCGGGCCCGCGATGTCCCGCGAGGACGCGGTCCGCGCGATCGAGACCGGCGCGCGGCTCGCGGAGCAGGCGATCGACGCCGGCGCCGATCTTCTCGCGACGGGCGAGATGGGGATCGGTAACACGACGGCGGCGAGCGCGATCACCGCCGCGATCACCGGCGCCGAGCCGGAGCTCGTGACCGGCCGCGGCACCGGCGTCGACGATGCGACCTTGGCCCGTAAGCTCGCCGCGGTCCGCCGCGCGCTCGAGATCAATCGCCCGGATGCGCGCGCCGGGCTCGATGTCCTCGCCAAGGTCGGCGGCTTCGAGATCGGCGGGCTCACGGGCGTGATCCTCGCTGGCGCCGCGCGGCGCGTGCCGGTCGCCCTCGACGGCTTCATCGCCGGCGCGGCCGCGCTGATCGCGGTCGCGCTCGCGCCCGCCGCGCGCCACGCGCTCTTCGCCTCGCACCGCTCGGCCGAGCCCGGCCACACGCGCGCGCTCGCACACCTCGGGCTCGAGCCCTATCTCGACCTCGGCCTGCGACTGGGCGAGGGAACGGGCGCCGCGCTGTTCGTGCACCTGGCGCGCGCGGCCGCGCTGGTGTGGAGCGAGATGGCGACCTTCAAGGGCGCGGGTGTCAGCGAATCGGAGCCGCCGGAATGACCAGGCGCCTCGCGGCCGCGGTGCTGGCCTCGATGCTGGGACTCCTGGCTGCGCCGCCGCCGGTCGCGGCGTTCACGACCCGCGACATGCGCGGCCGCGACGTCACCTTGCCGGCGCCGCCGCGGCGCATCGTCTCGCTCGTCCCGAGCGTCACCGAGATCATCTACGCACTGAAGGCAGAAGCGGTGCTGGTCGGCGTGACCGACTTCTGCGATTTTCCGCCCGAGGCGCGGCAGCAGCCGACGGTCGGCGGCATGGTCGCGCCGAGCCTCGAGGCGATCGTCGCCCGCAAGCCCGATCTGGTGATCGCTACCAGCGAGGGCACGCGCGAGGACACGTTCACCCAGCTCTCGCGCGTCGGCATCCCGGTCTATCTGGTCGCCGCGCACCACGTCGCGGACGCGACGTCGCTCATCCGGCGGCTCGGCGAGCTGACCGGGCACGACGGCGCGGCCGCGCCGCTCGCGGCGCGACTCGAGCAGCGGATCGACGCCGTGCGTAAGGCGGTGCAGCCGTTCGCCCGTCCGCGCGTGCTCTACGTACTGTGGCCCGAGCCGCTGATCGTGCCCGGGCGCGGCGCGATGGTGAGCGAGCTGATCGAGATCGCCGGCGGCCGGTCGCTCACCGCCGACGATCCCGATGCCTGGCCGCGCTACAGCCTCGAGGCCGCGGTGGCCAGGAACCCCGAGGTGATCCTGCTCGCGAACCACGGCGCCGGGACCGGCGCGATCGAGATGGAGAAGTGGAGGCGTCTGACCTCGCTGCCGGCGGTCAAGTCGGGCCGGCTCATGTCCGTCAGCGGCGACCTGATCCATCGCTACGGGCCGCGCTTCGTCGACGGGCTCGAGCAGCTGGCGCGCGCGATCCACCCCGAGGCGTTCCGGTGAGCCCGGCGCGCCGGCTGGCGCTCGTGCTCGGTGTCCTCTCGGCGGTGCTGCTCGCCGCCATCGTCGTCGCGCTGTTCCTCGGCAGCGCCCAGCTCTCGCCCGGCGCCGTGCTGTCCGCGGTGTCCGGGCGCGCCGCGCCCGAGTCGGTCGAGCGTGTCGTGACCCTGTCGATCCGCTTGCCGCGCATCGCCGCCGCCGTGCTGGCGGGCGGGGCCCTCGCGGTCGCGGGCGTCGCCTTCCAGGCGCTCACGCGCAACCCGCTCGCCGAGCCGTCGGTGCTCGGCGTCTCGGCCGGCGCCGCGTTCGGTGTCGTCATCGGTCAGAGCTTCGGCCTGGGCCTGACCTTGCGCGAGGCGCTCGGGCTCACCGCCTTCGCGTTCGCCGGTGCGCTCCTCGCCGCGGGCGCGGTTTATCTGATCGCCGCGATCGGGCGCGGCCTCTCGGTCCAGACCTTGCTGCTGGCCGGGGTCATCGTCGGGATCTTCTTCTCGTCGGCGATCACGGTCGTGATCTCGCTGCTCGACTTCAACCGACTCGGTGGGGTCGTCCACTGGCTGCTCGGCAACCTGGCGCCGATTCCTTCCGGCGCGCTCGGGCTCTTCGCGCTCCTCTCGGCGCTCGGCTTCGCGCTGGTGGTCTCGCACGCGCGCGAGCTCAATCTCATGGCGCTCGGCGAGGAGGCGCTGCAGCAGCTCGGCGTGGGCGCCGATCGGCTCAAGCTGACGATCTTCCTCGCGGCGGCGCTGCTCACTGCGAGCGTCGTGGCCTTCGTGGGGCCGATCGGGTTCGTCGGGCTCATCGTGCCGCACGTGCTCCGGATCCTCCTGGGATCGGACAATCGGCTGCTGGTACCGGCCGCGCTGGTCGCCGGCGGGATCTTCCTCCTGTTCGCCGACACGATCGCGCGCAGTATCGTCGCCCCGGCGGAGCTTTCGGTCGGCGTGATCACGTCCTTCTTCGGCGCGCCGTTCTTCATCTACCTCCTGCGCACCCGCTATCGAGTCAACCTCTGATGCCGGCGGAGCTCCGCGCGGTCAGCTTCGCGTATGCGCCGTCGGCCGAGCGTCGGGCGCGGCCGTTCACGCTCTCCGACCTCTCGTTCGCGATCGCGCCCGGCGAGATCGTCGGCGTGATCGGCCCCAACAGCTCGGGTAAGACTACCGTGATCCGCTTGCTGACCCGCGTGCTCGAGCCCGCCGCCGGCGAGATCTTTCTCGAGGGCACGCCGGTCCGCCGACTGTCCCGCACGGAGCTGGCCCGCCGGGTGGCGGTCGTGCCCCAGGGCCTCCTGCCGCAGTTTCCGTTCACGGTCGGCGAGCTGGTGCTGATGGGGCGCTATCCGCACGACCCTGGCCGCTACTTCGAGAGCCCGCGTGATCGCGCGATCGCGCGCGAGGCGATGGAGGCCACCGGCGTCCTCGAGCTGGCCGGGCTACCGCTCGAGCAGCTGAGCGGCGGCGAGCGGCAGCGCGCGGTCATCGCACGCGCGCTCGCGCAGGAGCCGCGCCTCCTGGTCCTGGACGAGCCCACCTCGCATCTGGATCTGCGCCACCAGGTCGAGACGGCGGCGCTGCTGCGCCGGCTGAACCGCGACCGCGGCATGTCGATCCTGCTCGTCTCCCACGACCTCAACCTGGCCGCCGAGGTGTGCGATCGTCTGCTGCTCTTGAGCAGTGGGCGCGCGGTGGCGATCGGCGCGCCCGAGACGGTGCTGGAGGACGCGCTGCTGGCGTCGGTCTTCGGCTGCGAGGTCGTGGTCGACAAAAGCGAGACGACGCGGCGGCCGGTCGTGCGGCTCACCTGGCGTGCCGACGGAAAGGAGGTGCGACAGACGCGGTAGACCTTCGACAGCTCGCTCCGGATCAAGGGAAGCCGGTGAGGCCTGGACGAGGCCGAGGCCGGCACGGACCCGCCACTGTGAGTGGGGAGCAAGCGCCCCGGGAGTTGCCACTGTCCGCATCGGCGCGGACGGGAAGGCTGGGCGCGCGCGACGATCCACGAGTCAGGAGACCTGTTCCGGGCGACAGCTTCCAACCCTTTCGCGGAAGAAGGAGTGAAGCCCATGCTCTGGATCGTCCGTCTCGTGTTGTTTCTCGCGGTGCTGTTGCCCGCGCGCATGCTCTCCGCCCAGGAGCCGTCGCCGCGCGACCTCGACCCGGTGGTCCTGACGGCCACCAAGCTCGAGACGCGCGCCGAGCAGCTCGGCGCCTCGGTCACCGTCGTCCCCGGCGACGACGTGCAGCGCTACCACATCGAGACCGTCGAGGATGTGCTCCGCACCGTGCCCGGCGTCGAGATTCACCGCTCGGGCAGCCTCGGCAAGACCTCGAGCATCAGCATTCGCGGCGCGAACTCCAACCAGGTGCAGGTCCTCGTCGACGGCATGCGGGTCAAGAGCACGACGACGGGTCAAGCCGATCTGTCCGACATCTCTCCCGACCTGATCGAGCGCATCGAGGTGATCCGGGGGCCGCAGTCGACGCTCTACGGCGCCGACGCGATCGGCGGCGTCGTCAACATCATCACGAAGAAGGGCAAGGGCTCGTTCTCGGCGACGGTCGAGGGCGGCGCCGGCAACTACGACACGTACACGGGCCGGGGCTGGTTCAGCGGCTCGTACTCGCTGTTCGACTACGCGGGCTCGATCTCGCATCTGGAATCGAACGGCCAGTTCAAGAACGACGGCTCGGACAAGAACGCAGTCAACCTGCGCCTGGGCGTCTCGCTCCCCTGGAACAGCTCGATCGCCTTCAGCCTGCGCTGGGTTCAGAACCAGATCGGCGTGCCGGTGAAGTTCCTCAGCACGCCCGGCTTCGTGCTGCCGAACGACCCGATCATCGACAGCAACGCCCGTCAGGTCACCGAGACGTGGGTGATGACGCTCAACGGCCACACCAAGCCCGTCGAGTGGTGGGAAGCCGACCTGCGCCTGGGGCGCTTTCACAGCATGCAGACGTTCACCGACGCACCCGATGCGGCCGAGGAATGCCCGTTCCCCCCGTTCTGCGAGTTTCCCGGGCGCTTCAAGGTCCAGCGCTGGGAGGCGGAGCTCCTGAACCACTTCCACATCGGGCCGTGGTCGACCAGCTCGGTCGGGCTCGAGTACCGCACGGAGGACGGCGAGGCCCAGGGCACCTCCGCCTTCGACGGCTCGAGCCACACCAAGTCGGCCTTCTTCCAGCAGACGTTTCGGTTCTTTGATCGTCTCTTCATGTCGGCAGGCTTTCGCGTCGAGGACAACAGCGAGTGGGGCACCCACTGGACCGAGCGCGGCTCGCTCTCGTACGTGATCCGCGAGTGGGGCACGCGGATCCGCGGCGGCGCCGGCTCCGGCTTTCGTGCGCCGACCTTCAATGACCTCTTCTTTCCGGGCTTCTCCGATCCGACCTTGAAGCCCGAGGAGAGCTTCTCGTGGGAGGTCGGCATCGACCAGAAGCTGTGGAAGGACCGGATCCGGCTCGGCTTCACGTACTTCAACCAGGAGGTCAAGAACCTGATCGGGTTCGTGCCGATCGCCACGCCACCATTCGTGAAGGGGACCAACTTCGGCAAGACGCGCTCCGAAGGCTACGAAATCTACTCGGACGTGGACATTCTCGACAACCTCACCACGTCGCTGAACTACACCTACACCGAGACGGAGAATCTGCAGACGCACCGCCTCTTGCCGAATGAGCCGCGCCATCGCCTGAACCTCAGGCTGACGTGGCGACCGATCCCGCGGCTCGAGCTGTTCGGCGAGGGCCAGTGGGTCAGCCAGCAGTTCGTGCCGATCCTGGGCGGGTACCGGTGGAATAGCGCCTACACGGTGGTCAACGCCGGTGGCACCTATCGGCTGTTCAACCGGTTCGCGTTCATCCAGTCGGTCGATCTGTGGAGCCGCATCCAGAATCTGACCAACGAGAGCTATTCAGAGGTCCGCGGCTTCCCGGCGCTCGGCATCAACGCGCTGGCCGGACTGCGCGTGACGTTCTAGACTTCCCGGGCGGTGAAGGAGTGGCGGTGATCGAAGGGATCGAGATCGCGGTCGATCACGAGGCGGTGGTGGTCACGGCGCGTGAGCCGATGACGATCCTGTCCTCGGCGCTCGTGGGCGGTGGGTTCACCAGCGCAAGCGCGATCGTGAACCTCCACGTCCGGAAGAACATCCCCGAGGCCGAGACGCACGGCCTGCTACCGCGATTCGCCGCCCGGCGCGGGATCCGCGGGCCGTGCGTCGCTCTCTTCACGTCGGCATGGACGGACAAGGCGGTGATCGCCGAGGCCAGCGCCTTCGGGTTGACCGCGCTCGCGGCGGTGACGATCGGCCTCTCGAACCGAATCGCGGCGGGCCAGACACCCGTCGCCGAGTGGATTCCGTCGACGATCAACGCGATCGTGGTGGTCGACGGCGCGCCGGAGCCCGCGGCGCTGGTCAACGCGGCGATGACGATCACCGAAGTCAAGACCGCGCTGCTCGCCGCGATCGATCTCAAGTGCGACGACGGCCTGCCGGCCAGCGGCACGTCGACCGACGCGGTGGTCGTGGCGGCGACCGGCCGCGGCCCGCGATGCCGCTTCGGCGGGCCGATCAGCGACTTCGGCTGGGTGGTCGCGCGCGCGGCGCGCGAGGCGCTCGATATCGGGATCCGGCGCTGGATCGAGGAGTACGCGTGATCCCGCGGGCGACACTGGCGACCTTGCTCGGCTCGTTCGCCGCTCACGGCGGCGCTCTCGCTACCCTGATCTTCGTCGTCTCGAGCGAATCGCCGCCGGCTGCGCTGTTCATCGACCTCGAGACGATCGCGGAGCGCCAGGCCCCGGTCGATCAGAAGCCCGCGCCGGTGGCGCCCTCCCCGTCGGGCGGCAGCCGGAAGCACGCGGCTTCCATCCCGTCGGCGGCCGCTCCCGCGCCGGCCCCGCAGCCCGAGCGCGCGCGCGAGCCCGCGCCGGTGACGCCGCCGGCGGAAGAGCCGCGTCAACCGGTGCCGGCCGTCACGATCGCGCCGCCGCGCGAATCCGTCCCCGACGTCGTCGCGAAGAGCGAGGTGACTCCGGCGCCCGAGGCGCGCTCGAGCTCCAGCGACGCGAGCGGCGAACGCAACGCGGCGGCGATCGAGCCGGGCGGCGGCCGAACGACGCCAGGTGGCCCTCCTGGCGTCGGCACGGGCGGCGGCGGGACCGGCGTGGCGCCGAGCGGACCGGCCGGCGGCGCGCCCGGCGCCGAGTACGGCGGTTACCTGGCCACCGTGCGGCGGCGCATCCTCGAGGCGCTCCGCTATCCGCCGCCCGCACGCAGTCGCGGGCTCACCGGCACGGTGCAGCTCGAGATCTCGATCAAGCCCGATGGGGCGATCAGCACGGTCTCGGTCACGAGCTCATCGTCGCATCCGCTGCTCGACGAGGCCGCGCTCGAAGCCGTGCGCAGCCTCGCGCCGCAGCCGTTTCCCAAGGGCCTCGTGCCGCGGCCTCTGCGGGTGAGGCTGCCGGTGGTCTTCGACCTGCAGTAGTATGCTCACCGATGGCGCCTACCATCGAGCACGGGCTCGACGGGACGACGACCGAGTATCACGACATGGCGGTGGCCGGCGACTCGGTCGAGCGTCTGCTCGTCGAGCTCTTCGCCGAGCACTGGGCCGTGATCACCGCGGGCCCGCTCATCGAGGGCGCGGCGTACGAGATCCAGTTCGCCAGCCCGCCCAAGGTCACGATGCTCGACGGCTACCTGACGATCGACACGGGGACCTGGCACTTCCACCTGTGCGTCAACGATCACCACGGCACGCGCAGCGCCGAGCTCGCCCGGATCCGGCGCGTGGCGCGGGCCGCGTTCTTCAAGACCGAGGGCGGATCGTGTGCGCCCGGGACATGGGGTCTGAGGCTCTGGAACGGTCGCGGCGAGCAGATGATCACGATCCTGTTCCCGAGTCCGTACTTCGACGAGACGTGGCAACGCCTGCGAGAGCCTCGCTGGGACAAGACCGAGCTCTGGCAGGGGCTCCGGCGGCGGTACACGGGCCGCTGACCGGATGGCGGTGCCGCGCAGCTTCGTCGCCGTGTGCGCGGCCGCGGCGCTCGGCGTATCCGTCGCGTCCGCCGACGAGTCGCAGCGCATCGTGACCGATCGGCCGAGCGTCTCGACCAGCGCGACCACCGTGCCGCCCGGAGCATTTCAGATCGAGGCCGGCGCCGGCTACGCGCGAACGAGTATCGGCGGGCAGACCGCCGATCGAGAGGTCACGCTCGATCTCACTTTGCGCGCGGGCCTCACCGACCGCATCGAGCTACGGCTCGACGGCCAGCCCCTGGTCATCACGCGCGGCGCGCAGGACGACACCGGCAACGGCGACATCTCGCTACAGGCCAAGTACCGCTTCTTCGACGCGCGCGAGGCGAGCTGGTGGCCGGCGCTGGCCATCCTGCCGTTCGTCACGTTCCCGATCGCCAACGCGCCGCACGGGACCAATACCCCGGACTTCGGCCTGATCGCGCTCGCGAGCTTCAGCTTGCCGTGGAAGCTCGGGCTGGACGCGAACGCCGGCGTCGCCGGCGTCGGGCAGCGCCCGAGCGGCTATCGCGCTCAGGGACTGGTCTCTGCGGCTCTGAGCCGCGACATCGGCGAGCGATGGTCGACCTTCGCCGAGCTCTTCTTCGCCTCGGCGGCCGAGCGCCGGGCCCGCGACTCCCTGGGCTTCGACGCCGGCGTACAATTCTTCGTGACTCCACGCGTGGCGTTGGACGCCGCCGGGCAGACGTCGCTCGCCGGCCCGGGCCCCGACTACGCCTTTCGCGCCGGGCTGAGCGTCCGCTTCGGGCGATGACCGCAGCGGCGCCGTGCCTCATGGTGCAGGGCACCGCGTCGGGTGTTGGCAAGAGCCTGCTCACCGCGGCGCTCTGTCGAATCTTCGCGCGCGCCGGCTATCGGGTCGCGCCGTTCAAGTCGCAAAACATGGCGCTCAACGCCGCGGTCACGCTCGACGGCGGCGAGATCGGCCGGGCGCAGGCCGCCCAGGCCGCGGCCGCGCGGGTCGAGCCGAGCGTCGACATGAACCCGATCCTCTTGAAGCCGGAGCCGGGGTATCGATCGCAGGT
>Ga0075424_100000077_pt1 | contig 55002 bp, 50 predicted proteins | sample SoiMethybrSBSTD3_FD_75301 | JGI IMG/M metagenome (GOLD analysis project Ga0075424, IMG submission 75301) | Bulk soil microbial communities from a Populus tree surrounding site in Tennessee, USA - Soil MetaG P. TD hybrid SBSTD3 | ecosystem: Environmental > Terrestrial > Soil > Tree plantation...
GCGGGTCGGGTCGCGGATCGGGACAGACGCGAGAGCCAGCGCGAGGCGGTATTTTTCTTGACGATGCCCTTGTTTACGGCCTTCCCAAGGGCGCTGCTGACTTCCCGAAGACCGCTCGAAATCTGTTCGGCGTCTTTTTTCTCGATCGCCTGCCGTGCTTTTTTAATCAGGGTCCTCAGTCTGGAGCGCACTTCCTTATTGATGGCGCGCTTTTTCAAGCTTTGTCGGTGGCGTTTGATCGCCGATGGATGGATGGCCAAAAGAAAACCTCCGTCGAAATTGTTTCATTGCGTTTATCATGCGTCGCGCGGAGAGTCAATGCGCCTGGGCGCGCCGTTGAGCGCCGCAAACTCGGCAACCGCATAGTTTTTCAAATGGTTTTCGTGACCCCTGCAGGTTTGGGAGAGCAGGCCCGCCTGATCTTTCATACGACATAGGGCACGCTTTTTTTAAATTCATGTTAAGTGACTGGAAAATCGCTGTTTTTTATGCAAACATTTTATGCATTTCGTTGCGGTTCGCTATTTTCAGCCTTGCGTAACGCACGGGGGATAGCTTATCAACAGCTTATGAACAGGTTTTGTGAGTTTCCAACTTGATAAGTCGATTATGGACCTCGTTGCGTGTGTCTGTGAATCGTCAGAAAAGATTTATGTTTTTCCGTGGTTCTGGTAAAATCGCCGAGCTTGGAATGATGAGGAAAATGTTTTTATGCTGCGATTTCTTCTCTACACGATCGGCCTGACGATTATTCTCGGTGCGCTCGCCGTCGGCGGCGTCGTTTATTACTACGGCCACGATCTTCCGGACCGTTTGGATTTGAAGTCGAGCTATCAGCCCGCGGTCGTCAGCACCGTTTACGACATCGAGCAAAAGCCGATCGGCGAATTTTATCTCCAGCGGCGGTTCGTCGTGCCGCTCGAGCGCATTCCGCCGCACGTTGTTCGGGCGCTGCTCGCGGCCGAGGATTCCCGCTTTTATGCGCATCGCGGCATCGACCTGGTGGCGATCATGCGCGCGTCTTTCGCCAACATCCGCAAGCGCGGCGTGCACGAGGGCGCGAGCACGCTCACACAGCAGCTCGTGCGCGGATTTTTTCTCACGCCCGAGCGGACGTTCTCGCGCAAGATTCGCGAGGCGATTCTGGCTTATCGAGTCGAGAAGAATCACACCAAGGACGAAATCCTCTATCTGTATTTCAATCAGACCTACTTCGGCCACGGCAATTACGGCATCGAAGCGGCGAGCCGGGACTATTTCGGGAAAAGCGTCTCGGAGATCAATATCGCCGAGGCGGCGCTTCTGGCCGGACTGCCGCGGTCGCCGAGCCGCAATTCGCCCTACCGCGATTTCTTCGCCGCGCGGGAAAGACAGCGGTATGTTCTCGGCCGCATGTTGAGCGAAGGATTCATCACCCGGGCGGTTTACGAAGAGTCGCTGCAGACGCCGCTGCGCTTGAACCCCGCGCCCGCGCTCAATTCGCAGATCGCCCCGCACTTCGTCGAGCACGTGCGCCGGGTGATCGGCGACCAGTACGGCTTCGATCCGCTGCTGCAGGGCGGTCTTAAGATTTACACGACGCTGGACTCCGGGCTCCAGGCCGCGGCGCAGCGCGCCGTGCGCCAGGGTGTCGAGGAGATCCGGCTGCGCCTCAAGAAGAAGGCGCGTGCGGGGCGTCCGGAGCGTGAGGGCGAGGTCGAAGGCGCGCTGCTCGCCCTCGAACCCGCGACGGGCATGGTGCGCGCGCTCGTCGGCGGCTACGATTTTTCCACCAGTCAATACAATCGCGCGCTGCAGGCGAAGCGCCAGCCGGGCAGCTCCTTCAAGCCAATTATCTATTCCGCCGCGCTCGAATCCGGCTTCTCGGAGCTGTCGGTCGTGCAGGACGGCCCGCTCAGCTTCCGCTTGGCGGCGGGAAAGCTCTGGCAGCCGCAGAACTACGACAACAAATTCCACGGCCCGGTGATCCTGCGGAGCGCGCTCGCCCATTCGCTCAACAGCGTCGCCGTGCGTCTGGTGCAGCGCGTCGGCGTGGAGCGGACAATTCAGCAGGCGCGAAAACTCGGTATTGAATCGCCGCTGGAGAAAAACTTATCGCTCGCGCTCGGCACGCCGTCGGTGACGCTGCTCGAGATGGTGCGGGCCTTCGGGGTCTTCGCCGCCGGCGGCAATCTGGCCGATCCGCTGTTTATCTTGAAAGTCACCGATCGCAACGGAAATGTCCTGGAAGAGAGCGAGCCGACCGTCAAGGCGGCGCTTGCGCCAGAGGTCGCCTATATCATGACCGATATGCTGAAGAACGTGGTCCAGAGCGGCACGGCGCGCGCGGCGGCGAAACTCGGCAAAAACATAGCAGGGAAAACCGGAACGACCAGCGATTATCGCGACGGCTGGTTCATCGGCTATAATCCGGGTCTCGCCGCCGGCGTCTGGGTGGGCTATGACGATCACCGGTCGATCGGCGACAAAGAAACCGGCGCCAGCACGGCGCTCCCGATATGGCTCTCCTTCATGACGGAGGCGAGCAAAGGGAAACAAGAGGAGGATTTCGCGGTTCCCGAAGGCATCAACTGGATGGAGGTCAATCTCCACGAACGCTATCCGATGCCGGTATTCGAAAGCTCTCCTGTCGCGAGAATTCCTTACGTTCCCGGGGCGCGTTCTCCTTCGGCCTTGCCGGCGAAGGACGCGGGTGAAAAGTCCTTGGATGCTCCGAAGGTCGAACCGAAGGATCTCACGGGCATTTCGGCGGACGGGCAGGCGAGCCGAGTATTCCCGTAGCTGAACAAACCCCCTTGAAAGTGTTGTGAACTTGTGTAATAGAACTTCGTAGCAAGCAGGCTCTTGAGTTGTGGAAAGGAGGTGAACAAGGATGGGAAAACGAGTTGCTTCATGGTCATTGGTGACCCTGTTTATTTTCACTCTAGCTTTCGCCGGATGCGGAAAGAAGGAAGAACCACCTCCGCCTCCACCGGCTCCAGCGCCAGCGGCGCCGCCGGCACCTGAGGCGTCAGCGCCCGGAGGCGCAATGGCTCCGGCCCCTGGCGGGACGGACACGGCGACGACGGCAGCACCGGCACCAGCGGCTCCTGAAAAGCCGGCAGAAAAGAAATCCAAATAAGGCTTTAATTCGCCTTTATTGGTTTCGCAATCGAAAAGGGGAAGGAATTAAATCCTTCCCCTTTTTTTGCAACAGGCCGTTCTTAAAAGGCCCCACTTCATCCGCGAACGGCGGCGTTGGCGCTTCGCTTTTGTCGCGCTCTATCTTGAGCGACCTAGGAGAATCCAACACGTCGCCGCCGTGGTGTAACCCGTCGGACCTTTTGAACGGCCTCAGTCTATAAGATAAAAGAGCGCTCGTGGCGGCGAATCAGTACATGACCTTCACGGAGCACCTTGAAGAGCTCCGCTGGAGGCTCATTAAATCGATCGCCGCCATCGCGCTCGGCTTTGCCATATGCTATTTCGCGTCGGACAGAATCTTCGCCTTTATGATCGCGCCGCTCAGGCAGAACCTACAGCCTGGTCAAAACCTGATCGGCACCGGCGTGGCCGAGGCGTTTTTCATCGAAATGAAGGTTGGGCTCGTCGGCGGACTCTTCGTCGCCTCGCCGGTGATTTTTTATCAGATCTGGCGTTTTCTCGCTCCGGGCCTGCTCGGCGAGGAAAAAAAGCTCGTCGTGCCGTTTGTCTTTTGCGCGACGTTCTTTTTTCTGGCCGGCTCCGCGTTTTGCTATTACGTCGTGCTGCCGGTCGCTTTCGGCTACTTCGTCGAGCAGTACCAATCGATCGGGGTCTCGCCGGAGATCCGCATCGGCGAGTATTTCAGTTTTTTTTTCCGCATGATCCTCGCCTTCGGCGTCACCTTCGAGCTGCCGGTTTTCACCTTTTTCCTCGTGCGCCTGGGGATTCTCAACTACCGGCTCATGTGGAGATCCTTTCGCTACGCGATCGTGCTGATCTTCATCGCGGCGGCGATCCTGACGCCGACGCCCGACGTCATCAACCAAACGCTGCTGGCCGCGCCGATGTTGTTGCTCTATCTGCTGAGCATCGGGGTCGCCTACCTCTGGCGCAAGGATCGCGATAAGCCGGCGGACCTTGAAAGAACCTGAAGAAAGGAACATCGATGATCCTATTCGTAATCGTTATCAGCTTCGCCTCGCTGCTGTTCGCGGGCTATCTCGCGCGCTTCGTGCTGAAGTGCGACACCGGGACGCCGGCGATGCAGGAGATCTCCAACGCGATCAAGGAAGGCGCCGAGGCCTTTCTCGCGCGGCAGAACAAGACGATCGTGCTGCTCGCCGTCGTCCTGGCGGCGCTTATCTTCATCCTCTACGGTTTCGTGCGCACGCCCAATCCCGCCGATCCGGTGCCGCCGGTGGAGCTCGCGTTCTGGACCACGCTCTCCTTCATTCTGGGCGCCCTCTGCTCGGTCGTCGCGGGCTACATCGGCATGTGGGTATCCATCCGCGCCAACATCCGCACCGCCTCGGCGGTCAGGACGAGCCTCAACAACGGCCTTCGCATCGCGCTCCGCGGCGGCGCGGTCTCCGGTCTTTTCGTCGTCGCGATGAGCCTCTTGGGCGTCGGCGGCCTCTACGCCCTGCTTCAGGCGATGGGGCATGACCCGCAAAAAATCCCGTTCACGATCGTCGGCTACGGCTTCGGCGCTTCGTTTGTCGCTCTCTTCGCGCAGCTCGGCGGCGGCATTTACACCAAGGCCGCCGACGTCGGCGCCGACCTCGTCGGCAAGGTCGAGGCCGGCATACCGGAAGACGATCCGCGCAACCCCGCGGTCATCGCCGATCTCGTCGGCGACAACGTCGGCGACTGCGCGGGCCGCGGCGCCGACCTCTTCGAGTCCACCGCGGCGGAGAACATCGGCGCGATGATTCTCGGCGTCGGTCTTTATCCCTACTTCGGACTCAGGGGGATCCTTTTTCCGCTGATCGCGCGCGCGTTCGGGCTCATCGCCTCGATCGTCGGCATCGTCATCGTAAAAAGCGGCGAGGAGGAAGATCCGATGCACGCGTTGAACCGCGGCTACTATGTCACGAGCGCGCTCGCCATCGTCGGCTTCTTCGTCGCGACGTATTGGCTTCTGCAGGTCGACACAGCGGCGCACCCCGAAGCGGCCTCCGCCTGGTTGTACTTTTTCTTTTGCGGCGTCATCGGCATTCTGATGGCCCAGGCCTTCGTCTACATCACGCAATACTACACCGAATACAAATACCGGCCGGTGAAATCGATCGCCGAGGCGTCGCAGACCGGCCCGGCGACCAACATCATCACCGGCATCGCAGTCGGCCTCGAGTGCACCGCGATACCGGTCCTGGTCATCTCGACCGCGATCATCGCCTCGTATTATCTCGGCAGCGCGAGCGGCGTCGCGCACGCGGGACTCTTCGGCACCGCGGTCGCGACCATGGGAATGCTCGGCACCGCGGCCTACATCCTCGCGATGGACACCTTCGGGCCGATCACCGACAACGCCGGCGGCATCGCCGAGATGAGCCAGCAGCCTGAAGAGGTGAGAAGAAAGACCGACCGCCTCGACGCTGTCGGCAACACGACCAAGGCGCTCACCAAAGGCTACGCGATCGGTTCCGCCGCGCTCGCGGCGTTTCTCCTCTTCTCCGCCTATTTGGACGAAGTCGAGCACTACGGCGCGAAGTTGACCGGCGTCAACATCGCCAAGCCGGAAGTCTTCGTCGGCGGGCTCCTGGGGGCGATGCTCGTGTTTCTATTCTCCGCGCTCGCGATCCGCGCCGTCGGCAAGGCGGCCTACTACGTCATCAACGAGGTGCGGCGCCAGTTCAAAGAGAATCCGGGCATTCTCAAAGGCACCTCCAAGCCCGACTACGGCCGCTGCGTCGACATCGTCACCGTAGGCGCGCTGAAAGAGATGGTCGTGCCGGGCCTTTTAGCCGTCGGCATGCCGATCGCCGTAGGGGTCATCTTTCGTTATCTGTTCAACATCGGGGCGGAGACCGTCGCGGCGTTTTTGATGGTGGGAACGATCGCCGGCATTTTAATGGCGACGTTTTTAAACAACGGTGGCGGCGCGTGGGACAACGCCAAGAAATACATCGAGATGGGACATTACGGCGGCAAAGGATCGGAGACGCACAAAGCCGCCGTTGTCGGCGACACCGTCGGCGATCCATTCAAAGATACCGCCGGCCCGAGCCTCCACGTGCTGATCAAATTGCTCAGCACGATCACGCTCGTGCTGGCGCCGCTGTTTGTCTAACGAATGGGCTGCGAACGCAGCCGCTAGATGTCTGAACTGAGGCTCGCCGCCATCAGGTTAGGCGCAGGACGGGCGGTTTTTCGGAACCTAAGCCGTATATGCGGATGGAGTCTTCCTCTATTCGATGACCGTTCGTGATCAGGGTGATGACGCTGCGAATGTTTCGGCTGACGTTTTCGATCGCGTTCACCGGAAAGCCGTCCGTTAGGCTCCGGCCGATGAACTTGTCCTCTCCCTGCGTCACGATCTGCAGCGATTCCGGCGCGGAGCCTTTAAAGTAGCGCTCGTTGCCCGGCGCGCTGCTGTCCAACTCTCTCTGAAGCTTCGGCGAGATCTTTATACCGATGAACAGTTCTTTTTCCATTTTGCCTCTCTTTGTCCTTCTGAGTACCACACCCGCAGGCAAACAACCATAGCGGCGCCGACGCGAGAACTGCTCCTGTTTCATCGTGAACGGCGGCTTGACGGAGTATCGCGGCTAACTTATTCTTTTTCTTCTCCGCCCGGATGGTGGAATTGGTAGACACACGGGACTTAAAATCCCGAGGCCCCGGAAGGGGCCGTGCCGGTTCGAGTCCGGCTCCGGGCACCAAAATTCCTCGTGCCCGGGCCGGCTCTGCTCACGGCGTTTTCGATATCAGGTTGGAGATCTCCCCGGTGTCGAGGCTGATCGTTCGCACCAGGCCGATCCCCGGACAGTAGAACTTGTGGTCTGCGGCCCCGGGCTCCAGCGGCGTTGTCTCCAGGATCTTGAGGCAATTGGTCATCGTGCCGAAGCCGGGGAGGGTGATCGTCTCGGTGATGCTCAGCACCTCGGCAATGTCCTCGGCCACGCCGGGCAGGAACTCCTGGCGGTAGACGTCGCCGACGGCCGGATGGGCCTTCATGGCGATGCCGGGCTTGGCTCCGTCGACGCCGCCGGTCCAGGAGCCCTCGAGGCTGACGACGAGGCCGCCGGCGATCTCCTTCGAGTTTTCGCCGAAGTACCAGACGGTGCCGTCCGTATTCTGACAGAACCAATCGAGCGTGTCTTCGGTCAGATCGCCGTTCACCTTCACCGTATCATGGACTTCGCGGCAGTTGGCGCCGAGGATGTTTCTCGTGTTGTTGGTCACGACGACTTCGTTGTGCTCGCCCTGGTTGCTCTCGTAGACGAAGGTCGTGCCCGGCACCATCGGGAGGTACTGGTTGGTGATCGTGGGGGAGAACTGGGTGGAATCGATCACCGGGTCGTAAGGCGCGCCGCCGAGCTGTTTGCAGACCGCGTCGCGCGCGTCGTTCTGCTCGTCGCAGCTCGACAGAGCGTCTTTCTGATCCGCCTGAGCCTGTTGCTGGCAGGCCTTCCGCGCCGCGGCGGCGGACAAGTTGTCGCACTTCGCGATCGCGATCCAATAGTCGCTCTGCGCGTCCGCCTGGCAGGAGCGCTCGCTCGCCTGTGATGCCATCAAACAGAAATTCGTCGCCGAGGCTGCTGCAATGTCTAGCGGATGAAAAAGTAAAAGCGTCCCGATGAGAGATAATGCCGCCGACAGCGAAGGAACAATCGTCCGGAAATATAGGTTCATGGATCGCTCCTCTCGTGAATTATTTTTGAACGATATACAAAGGCAAAGCGCGTGCCACGTATGGGAGTCGACATAGATCGATCAGCAACCGATTTCGGGCCCTTTTTGAAACAAAAGAGATGGCGGCGAAGGGATTGCCCAACAGGTCCATGACGGGAATACGCTCTAACTAGATGCGAAACCGTCTCTATTTTGAACTGAGGGATATTTCCTGCACAGGTGTTAAAATCCTCGGGCGGCGGGATGAACATTCGTCGTGAGACCGTGCTTTTCGAGTGTCTAGATCTCCATGCCGATTCCCGCGGCGCGCGCCTTGTCGTGCGCCAGGCGGGCGAGCGCCATGAAGCCGACGCCTTGATCGCTGTTTTGTTTGAACAGGGTGATCTGCTTGTCGGTGATGCGGCCGGTCGCCTCGCCGGCCAGCAGCGCGCTCAAGTCGATGACATCTTCCCAGCGCAGCACGCCTTTCGCGATCGGCTCGACGAAGTCTCCCTGCTCGTCGTAGATCGCCTGCTGGCGCAGCGTCGCGACGATGACCTCGGCGCGGGACAAGACCGCGTCGTCGAGCTCGCGCCGCGGGCGGTCGAGGAGCCCCTCCTGGACGATTTCCTTGTTGCTGGCGACGATGGACGTCACGTGCTGCCCTGGCTCGAGCCACTCGCCGTAGAGCACCGGCACGTTGCTGCCGGTCGCACATACGATGAGATCGGCGCCGCGCGCGACGTCGCGCGGGTCGCCGGCGGAGATGAGCTCCGCATCGACATGCGGCTGCATGAGCGCGCAAAACGCGCTGCGGTTCTCGGCGCTCCGGCTGAAGACTTTCACTTGTCGGATCGGCCGCAACGCGCACATGACTTTTAAATGGCGCCGCGCCTGACGTCCCGTGCCGTAGAGGCCCATGACCCGGCAGTCCGCGCGCGCGAGCTGCTTCGTGCCCACCGCGCTCGTGATCGCTGTCTCGGTCGCGATATCGTTGTCGTCGAAGTCGTAGAGCGGGATGCAGCCGACGATCACCGCGAGCAGTGCCGCGCTCTCGCTGTCGTAGGCGAGGTAGACGCGCTTGCCGGCGGCGGCGTAGGTCTGGTCCGCTTTCGTAAAGCGGTGACGCTCGTAATGAATGAAGGTTCCGGCGACGCCGAGCTCGACCGAGCCGCCGGAGTGCACGTTGATGCGCCGGTCGCCGGCGGTCATGCGCTGCCGCGGCAGGCTGAAGCGCGGGTGGCGCGCCTGATCGCGAAAGCCGCTTTCCACCGCGGCGATCGCCTCTTCTATCGAAATGAGCCCCTTGAGCTCTTCCGCCCTGAGCAATAACGCCATATGAGTTCTCCCGTGGACGTTCACCATAGCGTCTTTCGCTCCCCGGCTTCAAATGACTGCGAGATCACCTCGGGTGGAAAAGCCGTTTTGATTGGGATAAGAATTTTGACGCGCAGCTCCGCATGGGAAGAGAATCACACACGACGAAGCATAAGAGTCTGGCGGCGATCATCCTTGGAGTGGCGGTCTTCGCCTGCGCCGGGCGCGCCTCGCCGCAGGAGAAATTGCGCCTCGGCCTCAGCTCGGTGAGCGCGCTCCACAGCGCGGTGTGGGTGGCGGAAGAGAAAGGGCTCTTTCGCAAGCACGGCCTCGAACCCGAGATCATCGTCGTGGGCGGGGCCGGCCCGATGGGTGTCAGCGCGCTGCTTGCCGGCGACATCCAGTTCGTCACCTCCGCCGGCGACGCCGTGGTCAATGCCAACCTGCGGGGCGGCGACGCAGTGATGGTCGCCGGCGTCATCAATAGCGGGCTGCAGCGTCTCGTCGCGCGCCCGGAGATCAAAAATCCGGGCGACATCAAAGGCAAGAAAATCGGCGTCACGCGCATCGGCGCGGTCTCGCACGCCGCTCTGCAAATCGTGCTCCGCCGCTGGGGCTTCGCCGACGGCGACGTACAGGTCATCCAGGTCGGCTCGTCACCGAACATGCTCGCGAGCCTGGAGAAGGGCGGCATCGACGGAGCGGTGCTGACGCTGCCGTCGATCTTCGTCGCGGAGGACCGCGGCTACCGCGTGCTTGCGGACCTGGCCGATCTGGACATTTACTATCTGCACGCGATGATGGCGACGACGCGGGCCTACATCCGCGCCCAGCGGGACAAGGCGCGAAGATTTCTCATGGGGTATCTCGAAGGCATCGCCTATTTCAAGCAGCACAAGCAGGAGAGCATCGAGATCGTGAAAAAGAAGCTGCGCACAGGCCCGGCGCAGGAGGGCAACCTCGCACGCGCGTACGATCTTTTAGCGGCGAAATATTACGAGACCAAGCCTTATCCGTCGCTCAAGGGCGTCGAGACCGTGCTCGGCTTCGCGGAGAAGGAAAATCCCAGGGCGAAAGGCGCGGACCCGAAGTCGTTCGTCGACGACAGCCTGCTCAAGGAAATCGACGCGAGCGGCTTCGTGAAAACGCTCTACGAGTCTAAATAAGATGATCAGCGGAGCGCTCGAAGGAACGACGGCGATCGACGTAAGCGGCCACGTCGCCGGCCCATATGCCGGCAGCCTGCTCGGCGATCTTGGCTGCGAGGTCATCAAAGTCGAGCTGCCGGACGGCGGCGACACGCACCGCGGCCGCAATCCCAAATACGAAGGCTACGGCCCGAGCTTCCGCGCGCTCAATCGCAACAAGAAGAGCCTGACGCTCAACCTGCGCGAAAAAAAAGGCCGGGAGATTCTGCTTGCGCTGCTGGCGAGCGCCGATATCCTGATCGAAAACTTTCGTCCCGCGACGCGCCGGCGTCTCGGCCTCGAATACGAAGGGCTTGCGCGGCTCAATCCTAAATTGATCCACTGCTCGATCTCCGGCTACGGCCAGAGCGGGCCATACCGCGACAAGCCCGGCTTCGACACGATCGGCCAGGCGCTCTCCGGCATGCTCGGCCTGGTGACGGAGCTGGACAACCCCAGGGTCGCCGGCTTTTCCATCGCCGATCATTCCGCGGGTATTTTCGCCGCGCACGGCATCATGGCCGCGCTGCTAGCGCGGCAAAAGACCGGCCGCGGGCAGTTCGTCGACATCTCGCTCCTGCAGGTGAGCCTCGCATTTATCGAATCCCACGTCGCCGACTATTTGAACGGGGGCGAGGCGGTTTCGCGCGACAATTTCCCGCGCGGGCGGATCTATTGCCTGGTGGCCGGCGACGGCAAGCCGCTCGTGATTCACCTTTCGGCCCATCAAGAACAATGGGAGGCGCTGCTCGATGCCGCGGAACGAAAGGATTTGCTGCAACAGCCGCGCTTCGCGACGCGCCGAGACCGGAGCGAGCACCACTGGGAGATCGTCAAGCTGTTGCAAGAGACGTTCGCCCGCAAACCGCGCGCGTATTGGCTCGAACGGCTCGATACGAGCGGCGTGCCCAACGCGCCGATCAACACGATCCAGGAAGTCTTCGACGACCCGCAGGTGAAGCACCTGGGGATTCCGAAAGAGATTCGACATGCTGAAGAAGGCGCGACGCGCCTGATCGGCAGCCCGATCGACTTATCCGACACGCCGCCGAAATTTTTTCGGGCGGCGCCGCGCCTGGGCGAAAACACCGCAGACATTCTCAAGCGCCTCGGATACGACGAGGGCGCGATCGCGGAGCTGCGCGCGGCTGGAGTCATATAGCTTCGTCTTCGACGCGAGGAAGAAAAGGAGCGACCTATGGATTTCAATCTGCAACAGGATCCGCCGGAGCTGGCCGAGTTTCGCCGCGAGGTCGGCGCGTGGATGGAAGAGAACATGCGCGGCGGCGAGCATCTCCGCTGGTCGGCGTCGTGGTCGACGCGCGAGAACGAGGGGGAATACCGCTTCCGCCGCGGCCTCGCGAACAAGCTCGGCCGCAAGGGCTGGCTCTTTCCGATGTTCCCGAAGGAATACGGCGGGGCGGGCCTCACGATGGACCATCAAGTCGTCCTGGAGACCGAGCTGATCAAATACGGCCTCAACCTCTCGCACGTTTTCTATACGCTGGCGCGGATCGTCGCGCCGGTCGTGCTCAAGTGGGGCACGGAGGAGCAGAAGCGCGAGTTTCTCCCGCCGCTGACGCGCGGCGAGATCTCCGTTTGGCAGGTGCTCACCGAGCCGCAGGGCGGCAGCGACATTGCCAACTGCCAGACCAAGGCGATCCGCGACGGCGACCACTACGTCGTCACCGGACAGAAGGTTATGGTCGGCCATCACGTGCCGCCGGATTATCTCTGGACGCTCGTCTGCACGAACCCGCAGGGCAAACGGCATGAGAATCTCGGCTGGATCCACATCCCCGCGAATCTCCCCGGCATCGAGATCCAGCACATGCATCTCATGATGGGGATCAAGAACGCGATCTTCTTCGACGGCGTGCGCGTGCCGGCGAAGTATCTCGTCGGCGGCGAGAACAGCGGCTGGAAGGTCGCCAATACACACCTCGAGCTGGAGCACGGCGGCGACGGCCGCATCGGCGTCGACCCCCTGGTCGAGCGGGTGGTGGAGTATTGCCAGAAGAACGCTGCCGGCGGGAAAAAACTGATCGAGGACGACCGCATCCGCGACACGATCGCCGAGATGATTCTCGAATTGAACACGCTGCGGCGCTTCAACCAGCGGAACTTCTATCATCGCTTCGCGCGTAAGCCGCACCCTTACGGCGGCGTGCAGCAGCGCTATTTCCAGCGCATGGCGCGGCTCCGGAACGGCGAGCGGCTCCAGCAGATCATGGGCATCGACGCGCTGGTGCAGGACCTCTCGGTGCACGAGGTCGTGGACTTCGAGTACGCCGTGCGCACCGGACCGGGACAGCTTCACGGCGGCGGTACGCTCGACACCGACCGGCTCGTCTTCGCGCGCCGCGTCGGCATCGGTCGTCCCATAGTGGAGAAGGCGCCGGAGACGATTTAACCGAGAGGCTTTATGGATTTAACGCTCAACGAGACGCAGGAGATGTTCAAAAAGGTCGCGGCGGATTTCGTCAAGGCCGAGGTCCCGACGCACCAGATGACCCAGTGGTATCGCCTGAAGGAGACGTTCCGGCCGGAGCTTTATCGCAAGGCCGCCGAGGTCGGCTGGGTCGGCATGCTGCTACCCGAGGCGTACGGCGGCGCGGGCGCCGGATATACGGATTGCGCAGTCGTGTTCGAGGAGCTGGGGCGTGGACCCGTGCCCGGCCCGCTCTTCTCCGGCGGCATCCTGGGCGCGCAGATCGTCTTCGAAGGCGGCTCCGAGGAGCAGAAAAAATCCTGGCTGCCGGAGATATGTAAAGGAAATTGGATTCCGGTGCCGGCGGTCGCCGATATCGCCGCCGGTTGGGGGCCCGAGAGCGTCGAGACGCGCATCACGAAGAGCGGCGACGGCTTTGTCCTCGCAGGCAAAAAGCGCTTCGTCTTCGACGCCGAGGCGGCAACCCATTTCATCGTCGCGGCGCGGACGGAAAACGGCGAGATCGCGCTGGTCTTGATCGATAGAAAAAATGCGGGCATCGCGGTCGATCGCTTGATCGGCTTTACGGTCTCGGCCGCCGAAGTCGTTTTCGATCAGGCGCGCGTCGCGAGCCAAAACGTGATTTCAGCGCGCAGCGGCTGGTCCATCCTCGACGCTGCGCTGGAGAAAACGCTGCCGATCCTCTCGGCCTATCAGGTCGGTGCGTGCCAGGAGATCTTCGACTTCACGGTCGAGTACACGCGCTCGCGCGTCGTGTTCGGCCAGCCGATCGGCCGCTTCCAGCGCGTCCAGGACCATTGCGTCGATATCTCGATCCATCTCGACGCCGCGCGCTGGGCGGCGTACGAGACGCTCTGGCTGCTCGACTCCGGGCAGCCGGCGAAGGCGGGCGGGCACGAGGCGAAGGCGATCGCGAGCGAGGCCTATCATCACGCGTGCAACTACGCGCACATGGTCTTCGCCGGGCCGGGCACCGACTACGGCCATCCGCTCATGGCCCATAGCGTGCTGGCACACACGCTGTATCAGTACCTCGGCACGCCCGCGCACCATAAGCGTCTGATGATGGACGCGCTGTTTCCAAAAGAGTGAAAGGCGTTCGGTTCCGCTCGAGGATCCTAGTCGGTTTTGGCGTTCGCGCGTTGTTCGCCGCGGCATCCCCAATCCAAGCTGATCGGCAAGATCGGGCCGCCGTATTTTTTCAGCGTGCCGCGATAAGTATAATGCGCGCCTTTTTTCATGCGCAACGCGGCGTCGCGCGCATTATCGGGCGTTGCGATCAAAACGTCGTAGGTAAGCGTGCGTGGGTTATGTTTGAAGCCCAGCGCCAGGCCGCGGAGAAAACCATCGCCGACATACGAGAGCTCGCCCGCCCACACCACGCATCGCCCCTGATATTTCTTCCATTCCTCCCGCTTTTGCGCTTCCGTCAGCCGGCTGCCGGTGCCGAATTTTTCGCTGACCTCTTCGAACGTGACGTCCGGCGCGGCCTTCGATTCCGGCTCAGCGGCTTTCTCCTCGACAGCGGCCGTTGACCCGGTCTTCGCCTCGGCGCTGCGCGGCTTACTGCTCTCGGCCTGCTGAACCGGTTTCGGCGGGGTCGGTTTTTTAGCTGCCGGCGGGGGCGATCGCTTCTCCAACTCTGCGGATCTTGGTTTCGGCGGGCTGACCGGATATCTCGGCTCGCTAGCTTGGTTAGCATCGCCGGAATTCGTCGTCTCGCTTTGCGCGAACGGGGACGATTGCGCTTCGGACGGGGGTGTCGCCGCGAGGGCGCTCGATGCATAGGAAGGAGGCGGCTCGGGCGGCGGAGCTTCTTTCGGCCTCGGTGTCCCGGCATACTGCCGTTTCGTCTCGGAAGTTTTCTTGACGACGGCCGACGCGGCGGCCGTCGCGTCTCTCGGAAAGACGAAGCCGTAGCAATAGCCGTATATATCGGCGCATTTCAGAGCGGCCGCGCGGCTCAGCCGATAATACGCTTCGGCGCCGCGATAATGGCCCAAACCCTCCGCGGCTTTGCCGAGATAAAAATACGAGAGATCGTCGGCGTAGCCGATTCTAAGCACATCGCGCGCGAGATCGCTCCAAGCCCTCGTGTCGTATAAGGCTTTGGCGTGCGGGCGTTCGAGGCCCCACGTAAACGCGCAGCGCATTAGGCATTCCAGCCTCGTGTCGCCATTTTTAAAATTCTCGGTGAGCTCGACGCGATCTGGATTGGCCGGGGCCGTGCCCCAAGGAAGGCTGGAGCAGGCCGGGGCCATGAGCGCGAGAGCGCCCAAAAAGATCCAAACGAAGGATGCCGGCCCGTTACGCATATCTTCCGCCGAGCCTCAGGCGGCATTTTATTTTTATCAGGCGAAACGGAAAAAGGAATATGGTATATGCCTGAACCGCGAAGGTTTTAGCACGGCCCTGTGTCCGGTATTTCCCCGTTGACACGCCGCGGCCTTTCTCGCTATCTTTCGGCCGTTCGACTTATCGAGGAGGGCCCGATTATGTCATTTCTCAGGCTGCTTCTTCCACTGTTCGTTTTCACCGTCCTATCGGCCTTCACTGCCGTCAAAGCCGCGGAACAAAGCCAGCCGCTGCCGGACGGGCCGGGCAAAGATCTGCTCATGTCGAAATGTTTTCAATGTCATAGCGAGGGGATGTGGAAGGACCAGCGCCTCGACCGCAGGGGATGGGAGGCGGCGCTCTACCGCATGATCGGCCGCGGCGCGCTGTGGACCGAAGACGAGATCAATACGATGGCGTCGTATCTCGGCACGGCGTTGCCGCCGCGAGAGGCGAAAGCATCGAAGTAGGATAAATAAACAGGAGGCGGATATGAGAGAGCTGGTCGCGCGTTATCTATCGCAATCGATTTCGCGGCGGGGTTTTCTTAAAGGCCTCACGCAGGCCGGGTTGTCCGTGGCGGCGGCTCAGTCGATTCTTCAGTCGCTCGATCAAGTCGCTCATGCTCAGGAGGCGCGGCGGGCCGCGCCCGAGGGCGTGAAATTATTCCAAGGGAAAGGCGCCGAGGCATTCGCCGAGCAGTTGATCGCCTCGGGTGTCAAGTATGTCTTCGGCAACTCCGCGAGCGAAGACGCCCACTTCTATGACGCATTGGTCGACCGGCCGCAGCTCAAATATGTCCTGACGCCTCACGAGGGGCCGGGCGCGGCGATGGCCGCCGGCTACGTCAAGGCCTCGGGCGAGCCGGCGATCGTCATGCAGGCGGGCTTTGTCGGCCTCGCCAACGCGATCGGCCAGATGTTCAACGCCTTCAAGGAACAAACGCCGCTGGTTTTCTATAGCTACCGCACCGACCAGACGCGCCGCTCCGGCCGCGACGGTTTCGAGGAGGTCGCGAATCAGGAGCAGGTCGTCCAGCCGATCACAAAGTATTCGTGGCTTGCGCGCCGCGCCGACATGATCCCCGAGACAGTCCGCCGCGCCTTCAAGGCGGCGTGGACGGCGCCCTACGGGCCGGCGTACGCGTCGTGGCACGCGGACATGAACGACGAGAACGTGCGCACGGAGATCATCGCGCACGAAAAGGTCGACCCGCGCACGCGCGTGCGTCCCAACCCGAAAGAAGTCGAGCGCGCCGCCAAGCTCCTGGTCGAAGCGAAGACGCCGGTGATGATCGTCGGCGATGAGCTGTACAAGGCGAAGGCCGTCGACAAGGCGGTGAAGCTCGCGGAGCTGCTCGGGATGTCCGTCACGCAGGTGCGCCAGATGTTCGCCAATTTTCCCGAGAGCCATCCGCTGTGGGTCGGGACGATTCCCAGCTCGCGCGTCGACTCGCTCACCTATCCCAAGGACGCCGACGTTGTGATCAACGTCGGCAACAAGCTGCAGCACAACACGCCGGCGCCGATCGTCGCGCGGAGCGCCAAGTTCATCGACCTCCGCAACGACAACTGGTCGATGGGCAACGTGATCACTACTGAAGCGCCCCTTTTCGCCGACGTGGCCTATGGCCTCGACGACCTGATCGCGGCTGTGGAGGGCGTCATGACGCCGGCGCTGCGCGCGAAGGCGAAAGAGCGCGCCGACGAGACGCGGAAGTTCACCGAACAGGCGCGCGTGCTGCGCGCGCAGATCGTCAAGAACCCGGATTGGAATGCAAGCCCGCTGCTCGCCGACCGCCTGACTTACGAGGTGGCGCAGTTCGCGGAGAAGGACGCGATCGTCGTGCACGAGGCAGGCTCGATCGGCTTCCACAGCTTCAACTTCAACCCGCTCGGCGGCCGCGAGCTCTTCTTCTATTACGGCGCGCACCTGGGCTCCGGCGTCGGCACCGCGGCGGGAGTCAAGCTCGCCCGGCCCAACCAGCAGGTAATCTGTCTAGTCGGCGACGGCTCGTTCATCTTCGGCCCGACGGCGCTCTGGAACATGGCGCGTCTCGAGCTGCCGGTGATCACGATCGTCTACAACAACCACGCTTACTCGGGCCCACACAGCCGGGCGATCAACAATTCCCCGGGCGGCCGCATGGTGCAGACCGGCAAGTTTATGCACGATTATCTCGGCAATCCCGACATGAACATGGCGTCGATCGCCAAGGGCTTCGGCGTCGACGGCGAAGTCGTCGCCGCGCCGGGACAGTTGAAGGAAGCGCTCGCGCGCGCGAAGCGCGCCACGCAGGACGGCAAGCCCTATCTCATCGACGCGCAGGTGCGGCGCACCGGCGTCGGTTGGGCGGATGCACCGTGGACGCCGCCGATCCGCATCGCGCAGGAGCGGACGCGGAAAGTGTGAAGCGCCCGCTGCCTGCTAATCGAGATCCCTCAACACCGCGCGGCAAGGCGCCCCGTCGGCGCTTTGAATCTTGAGGGGAAAACAGATCAATTCGTAGCGGCCCGGCGCCACATCAGAGAGATCGACGCCTTCGAGGAGCGCCACGCCGCGCGTAAGAAACGCGCGGTGCACCGGCACCTGTTCTTCGCCGGCATGCGCGACCGAGAGATAATCCAGTCCCACCAGAGCGACGCCGCGCGCGGCCAAAAGCTCGGCCGCTGCGACAGAAAATGCAATAAAGTCCGGCTCGTAATTCTTTTGCCGCAGCAGCGCGGAGTTCCGCGTCTTGAACAGGACGCGGCTGACGCCGTCGAGATCGAGCGCCGCTAAGTGCCGAGGCTCGATATAGCGCTCCGTCTCCACTGCGTGCACCAGCGCCGGGCCGATGAAGCGTTCGAGAGGTAGCTCGTCGATCGTCGCGCCGTCGGCCACGAAATGAAACGGTGCGTCGATATGCGTTCCGGCGTGAAGGCTCATCGATGCGCCGGAAGAATTATTTTGGTCGCCGCGGCTCATACGCCGCCGCTCGACGAGCTCGAACGGCGTAGAAGTCGCCCAGCGCACGGTCTCGGCGGACAAGTTGAGCGATATGTCGTGATACTTCATAACGTCTCCTGCAGCGCACGTTCGAGCCTTAGCGCAGTTCGTGGATTCCGGCAAATCGCCGCCGGTATAACCTTCATCGGGAAATGGAGTCGCTGTATTGACGCACCCATCTTTAGCCTTTAGACTGAACGCGTATGGCCCAGGCGGGGGAGGGGAAGTGGACGGTTGTGCTCTGCTGCCACCAATGCGGCGGCCGCTTCACGATCAGCCGGCTGTCGGTGGAGAGAATTCCCATTCTCCCGCAAGTCGTTCCGTGCCCGCATTGTTCGGCCCAATCCGTGATCAGTCCCGAGCGATCACTTGAGGGGAAAAAGGTCCACCGGATCATCGACGTCAGAAGAGACAACAAGACATAACCCTCGCATCCCTCATCATATCCACGCATCGGCTTTCTTTTAATTCCTTCGCCGTTGTGCGATGTTTCGATAAACAGTTAACGCATGGCGCGAAGAAAACGACTCACCCTCAACGACCTGGTGCATGAGGTCGAGGCCTGGCTCAAAGAGGAGCCGACGAGCGCGAACCAGGATCTCCTGACGGAGCTGCTCTACCTGGTCCTCGACCTCGCCAAGCGCGATCTCGACCGCGGCGACCTGAAAGTTCTCGTCCGCTCGCTGCGCGAGATGCGGCGCGCGTTCCGGCTTTTCGCGCCGTTCCGCTCGGTGCGGAAGGTCAGCATCTTCGGCTCGGCGCGCGTGCCGGAGAGCGATCCCTACTACGCGCTCGCGGTCGAGTTTGCGCGCCGGATCGCCGAAGCGGAATTCATGGTCATCACCGGCGCGGGCGAGGGCATCATGCAGGCCGGGCACGAGGGCGCGGGTCGGGCCAAGAGCATCGGCGTCAATATCAAGCTGCCGTTCGAGCAGATGCCCAACCGCTTCATTCAGGGCGACGCCAAGCACATGCCGTTCCACTTTTTCTTCACCCGCAAACTCATGTTCGTCAAAGAGGGCGACGCCTTCGCTTTCTTTCCCGGCGGCTTCGGCACGCACGACGAAGCCCTCGAAGTGCTCACGCTCACGCAGACGGGCAAGAGTCAGATCGTCCCGATCGTCATGGTCGATCTCCCGGGGCGGAGCTACTGGAGCGACTGGCTCGTTTTCGTCAAAGAGCGCCTGCTCGGCGACGGCTACATCTCCGAGGAGGACCTCTCCTTTTTTCGCATCGTCGATAGCGCGGCGGCGGCGGTGGCCGAGATCAAGCAGTTCTACCGGAAGTTCCACTCCTATCGCTACGTGAAGCGCGAGCTGGTTATGCGCCTGCTCGAGCCTCCGACGCCCGCTCTGATCCGCGTTCTCAACGAAAATTTCCGGGACATTCTCACCGATGAGGTCAAAGAGACCGGCCCGCTGCCGGAGGAGATGGACGACGCGGCGGCGCTTTCCTATCCGCGCCTGCTCATCCCTTTTAATCGACGCAATTTCGGCCGCTTGAGGCAGATGATCGACGTGATCAACGGAGAGGGCTGACCATGGGATTTCGACGCATTGCGATTTTGAGCATCGGCGAGATGGGCTTTCACTGGACGCGCCTACTGAAGCAGCATGGCGTCGAGGTGCTGACGGCGACGGAGGGGCGAAGCGACGTGACGCGCAAGCGCGCCGAGAACGCGGGCGCGCGCATCCTGCCTCTGCCGGAGCTCGCCGCCCAGGCGGACCTCATCGTCTCGATCGTCGTGCCGTCGGCGGCGGAAAAAATCGCCGCCGAGGTCGGCCGCACGCTCGCGAAAGCGAAACGAAAAGAGTGTCTCTATCTCGACGCCAACGCGATCTCGCCGATGACGGCGCAAGCGGCCGGCCAGGCGATCGCGCAGGCGGGAGCAGCGTTCGTCGACGGCTGCATCATCGGCTCGGCGGCGAAGCTCGCGCGCGCCGCCGTGTATGTCTCTGGACCCCGCGCGGAAGAGCTGCTCGCGCTCAAAGAGGCGGGGATCAACGTCGAGCTCCTCGGAGGCGAGATCGGCCAGGCTTCGGCGTTCAAGATCGTCTATGCCGGGCTCACCAAAGGGCTTCAGGGCCTGTTCACCGAGCTGTTGCTCGGCGCGCGAAAGTTTGATTTATTGCAGCCCATCATGAAGCGCTATGAGGAAAGCTTTCCGGGCCTTCTCGATAAAGTCGGCGGGAGCATCGCCGCGCTGACGCTTCATGCCGGCCGCCGCGCCGAGGAGATGCGCGAGCTCACCGAAACGTTTCGCCATTACGGCCTCGAGGCCGTGATCGCGCCGGCGACGAGAAAGATACTCGAAGAGATCGCGGCGCTCGATCTGGCCAAGCCTTCGGAAAGCGGCGGCAGAGAAGGGGACTTGCTGGAAACGCTGGAATTGTTCTCGCAGCGCGGGCTGCTGGAGCGGAAGTAAGCGCTCGATTTATTGCACTTCTAAATCTCAATCCCGATCTCTCAGCAAAATAAAAGGGGGACGAATCGTGGCAAAACGCGCACCGTTGGAAAAAAAGCGGCCGGAATACGGCTCGGACGTCATCGTCGACTTGATGAAGGCCTTCGACATCGAATACGCAGCCTTCAATCCGGGCGCGACCTTCCGCGGCATTCACGATTCGATCGTGAACTACGGCGGCAATTACCGTCCCGAAGTGATCTTCTGCTGCCATGAGGAGATCTCCGTCGCCCTGGCGCACGGATACGCCAAGGCGAAGGGCAAACCGATGATCTCGATCGTGCACAACATCGTCGGCCTGCAGCACGCGAGCATGGCGATTTTCAACGCGTGGTGTGATCGCGTGCCGATCATGGTGCTGGGCGGCACCGGCCCGATGGATACGACGCGCCGCCGCCCGCGCATCGACTGGATTCACACCGCGCTGGTTCAGGGCAACCAGGTGCGCGATTACGTCAAATGGGACGATCAGCCCTACAATCTCGCGAGCGTCCCGGAGTCGTTCATTCGCGGCTACCGCATCGCCACGACCGATCCGATGGCGCCGGTGTATATCAATTACGACGCCGACCTCCAGGAAGACGCGCTCAGCGGCGCGTTCGATCTCCCCGACGTCACGCGCTACGAGCCGCCCGCGCCGATGCAGGGGAATCCCGAGGCGATGAAGCGCGCAGCGAAGCTCCTCGTCGAAGCCAAGGCGCCGCTCATCATCGCCGACATGTACGGCCGCAACCCGCAGGCGATGAAATCGCTCGTCGAGCTTGCGGAGCTGCTCGCGATTCCGGTCGTCGACAAGGGTAACCGGATGAATTTCCCGAACAACCATCCGCTCGATGTGACCGACGGCTCGAGAGAACTGCTGGAAAAGGCGGACGTCATTCTGGGGCTCGACGTGATCGACCTTTACGGGTCGCTGACGCGCGTCAATCGCACGACGCGCGTCTCCGAGTACGTGACCGGCAACGCGAAGATCATCCACATCACGCTCGCCGACATGCTCGTGCGCAGCTGGTGCGGCGACTATCAGGTCCTCCAGGCGATCGACGTGCCGATCGCCGCGGACAGCTCGGTCGCCGTGCCGGAATTGACCCGGCTCTGCCGCGAGCTTTTGGGGAATAAAAAAGGGGCGAATGATGCGCGGGCGAGCGAGATCAAAAAGCGCCACGACGACCTCAGGGCCAAGTGGCAGAGCGAGGCGCGCGGCACCGCCGACGGCAAGTCCGTATCCACGGCTTTTCTCGCCTACGAGTTGGGCGAGGCGATCAAGAAAAACGACTGGGTGCTGGTGAACGGCAGCGCCAACGGCTGGGCGCGCAAGCTCTGGGACTTCGCCAAGCCGCGGCAGCATTTAGGCACGAGCGGCGGCGCCGGCGTGGGATACGGCATGAGCGCGGCGATCGGCGCGGCGCTCGCGCATAAGGGGAGCGGCACGCTGTGCGTCGATATCCAGTCCGACGGCGATCTCCTGATGACATCGAGCGCGCTCTGGACCGCGGCCAAGCATAAAATCCCGTTGCTGATCCTCATGCACAACAACCAGTCGTTCTATAACTCCGAGGAGCACGGCATCCAGATCGCGAAGTTCCGCAAGCGGCCGGTGGAGAACGCCGGCATCGGCACGCACGTGAGCGACCCGCCTGTCGATTACGCGCAGGTCGCGCGCGGCTTCGGCGTCCACGCCGAGGGGCCGATCGCGAAGCCCTCCGAGGTGAGGCCCGCGATCGAGCGCGCGCTCAAAATCGTGCAGGAAAAAAAGCTTCCCGCGCTCGTTGACGTCATCTCCGAGCCGCGCTAACAAAAAAATGGATGGGCAACGAACGCCATAGTGCCTTTCGCAGCGCCGTCGCCGCCGCGGGTGAGATCGATCTCGCGCGCGCGGCGCTCGCCGTCGCGCAGGATGAATATCCGGCGCTCCGGCCCGAAGTGTACCTCGCGAAGCTGGACGAATGCGCGGCGCGGGCGCGCGGCTTCGCGGGCGGCGAGAGCGATCCCTACCGCCTCATAGCCTCCATCAATTACGTGCTTTTCAATCAGGAGGGCTTCCGGGGCAACCAGGGCGACTATTACGACCCGCGAAACAGCTTCTTAAACGACGTCATCGAGAGGAAAAAAGGCATTCCCATCACGCTTTCGGTCCTCTACCTGGAAGTCGCGGAGCGCGTCGGGCTGAAGCTCCGCGGCGTCGGATTCCCGGGCCATTTTCTCGTAAAGTATGAAGCAAGCGACGAGGAGATCGTCATCGATCCCTTCGATAAGGGCGAGGTCCGGACGTTCGAGGACCTTCAGACCCTGCTCGATGGTCTATACGCCGGAAAAGTGGCCCTTCGGCCCGAGTTTCTCGCTCCCGTGACGCACCGCCAGATCATCCACCGGATGCTCAACAATTTAAAGGGGATCTATTTAAGCGAGGAAAACCTTTTGAAGGCGCTCTCCGCGGCCGAGCGTCTGGTGATCCTCGAGCCTTCGTCCGCGCCGGAGATCAGGGACCGGGGGATGCTTTACCTTAAGCTCGAATGCTTCCAGCAGGCGATCGGCGATCTGGAGACGTATCTCAGGCTCGCGCCGGATGCGAGCGACATCGACGACGTTCGGGAGCGGGTCGTGGAGCTAAAAAAAGGCGCAGTACGCCTGCACTAGTGATTACGATTCGCGGCTTTGAACGTAGCCGCGAACGACGTGGTGAGGTCGAAGTCCTTGACGAAGTTCGTGACGAGCTTCCAGGGACGCACATGGAGAAGGCGCATCGCTTTCAGCTGCTCCACGGTGCTCGTCCAAAAACGCTCGCGGTCCTGGCGCGAGTAAACCGCGCGGTTGCTCTGGATATCGAACTTGACGTGCATCAGATGCGTCTTCGGCGGCAGCACGTGACGGAGTCTGGCGTAGGCTTCCTGCCATTCGTGGATCTTGTTTCCCGGCCATGCGCTCTTGTGCAGACGCGACATCTCATCGACCAGGCGGCGAGTCGCGTCGCTGTCGGGCAGATAGGCGCGGAGCTTGGCGAGCCGCTTCTGCAATCCAGCCCACCGCCTTAAAAAAGCGTTCAAATCCTTGCGGCTGACGATCACTTTCGAGCACTGCTCTTCGAGGGGGTCGAGGAGGGCCTTGCCCTTGTCCGGCAACATCGCCTTGGCGTTGTTATAGAGCTTTTGCCACTCGGCGATCTTGAGCGATTGCCAGATTTCGCCCTGTATCCTCTGGATCTCTTGCAGCCAGCGCTCCTCGCGCTCGCTCTTTTTCCGGCTCTGGAGCCAGACTTCTTCCATTTCCTTGACGAACTTGACCCATGCTATGAGCAAACGGGCGATCTCGCCCGAGCGCTTCCACCAATGGACGGGGAGCGCATCGACGGCGAAGCCCGAGCGGCGCGCCGTGCGGTCCTTTAAGCGGAAGAAGCCCGCGATCATCGGATGCTGTTTTTCGATGATCGCTGCATTCTTGTACCAGAAGAAGACCGACATCAAATTCCAATAAACTTTCGGGTTGTGGCTCCAGCGCGACAGCACGCGGATCATGTTTTCCTTGCTGTAAAAAGTTGCCCACGCGTCTTCGTACGCTGCGGTCCACTCCTCGGCGCTCATGCGCGAGTGTTCGATGGTCGCGTGAAACGAGTCGCGCTTGTTGAAATCGGGATCCATCCACTCGGCGCGCTGCTTCATCTCCTTGTGGTCTTGCGAGCCCGGCAGCGGCGTCAGCATGAAGAACGACGCCTGGTCGGGGCCGATCGTGTTCATGAGATAGTCGATGTCGCGCTTGACGCCGGAGATGTCATCCCAGGGAAGGCCGATGATATATCCCGTGTGGACGACGATACCGGCGTCGTGCCACTCCTTGATGATGTTCTGGTACTCTTCGACTTTGTTTTGCGCCTTGCCTTCGGCCTTTAAGTTCTCCGGGTTGACGCTCTCCATGCCGATGAAGACCTGGGTGCAGCCCGCCTTGGCAGCCAGGGGGACGAAATCCTTGGGCTTTTTTGCGAGGTCGACCTGCATCATGAAGGAGATTTTGATGCCTTCATCGCGCAGCTTGATGATCTCGAGAAATGTCTCGCGCCAGAGCTTTTTTCGCGCGAAGTTGTCGTCGGTGAAAAAGTAAAACGTCACGCCGTTATCGACATAGTTTTTGCGCAGGAGCGCGGCGATGCTTTCGGGGCTGCGCTCGCGCATTTTGCGCCCCTGCACATTGATGATGGTGCAGAACGAGCAGGCGAATGGGCAGCCGCGCGACGTGTCCGCCGTGCCGAAGGCGGGCTGCGCGAAGTGCTTCATCGTCTTGGGGCTCGTGACCGGAAGCGGCGATTCGCCGATGTCGACGAGGTTTTGCAGGTCCTGGGCGTAGTGATAGAGCGGCTTCAGCTCGCCTTTGAGGCAATCGGTTAGAATGCCCTCCCATTTGCCTTCGACCTCGCCGGAGATGACCGTGATCCCTTCGCGGAAAAGCTCCTGGATATCCGGCTCCTGCTCGCCCAGCATCGAAATCGTGCCGCTCGTGTGAAAGCCGCCGATCATAACGTCGATGTTTTCGGCGCGGAACTGCTTGGCGAGATCGAGCGCGCGGGGAAACTGATTGGTTTGAACGCCGACGAGGCAGACGAGCAGCTTCGTGCGCGGCCGTCGGCCCCAGCGGATGATCTTACCGACGGGCAATTTCTCCGCCGTCTCGTCGAAGGTAATGACCTCGAGCTCGATGTCGCCGAGCACGCCGCGGCGCTTGACGTCGTCGGTGAGGCCATGGAGCACGTTCAGCGTGTTGCTCGGCAGCACGCCTTTCCAAAATCGGATCACATAGCCGTCGTCGTCGTACTTCGACGGTTTGATCAGGACGATGCGAAATTTATCGAAATGATTCGTAGAGCGGACGCTCGTGGAGATGCTTGTAAGTAATGGAAACATAGCTTATAAATGGAGCAAATCGCAGGATTCAGAGACAGTCTTACAGCCGCTGCCCCCCGATGTCAAGCTGATACGGACTTTTCGGCCCGATTTTCTCGAATGATTCAGCTCTTTGACGTCTCCAAGCTCTACCCCCCCGATCATCACGCCCTGATCGACATCAATCTCGAAATCGCCCAAGGCGAATTCGTCTTCGTGATCGGCCCGAGCGGCGCCGGGAAAACGACTCTTCTACGGCTTCTTTATCGCGCCGAAGATCCCACTGCCGGCGAGGTGATCGTCAATGGGAGAAACGTCGGGCGGCTTCCGGTCCGCGGCGTGGCCGCGCTCCGGCGAGAGATCGGCCTGGTTTTTCAGGATTTCAAGCTGCTGCCGACCATGACGGCGATCGATAACGTGGCGCTCGCCGCCGAGGTCGTCGGACGCTCGGCGCGCGAGAGTAGGAGGCTGGCGAGGAGTCTGCTAGGTGAGCTCGGTCTCGCCGGCAAAAGCGGTGCAAAGCCGGCCGAGCTCTCGGGCGGCGAGCAACAAAGGGTTGCTCTGGCGCGCGCGCTGGTGAATGATCCCGTTATGGTACTCGCCGACGAGCCTACAGGGAGCCTCGACTCTGAGGCGGCGGAGCAGACGATGCGGTTGCTCGGCGCCATTAATGAGCGGGGAACGACCGTGGTGATCGCCTCGCACGGCGCCGCGCGCATCGGGCGCTTGTCCGCGCGGACCGTGCTGCTCGACGGCGGCCGGTTGCTCGAAGTCGCGCCGCACGTCCAGGAGGCCGCGCTCTGAATCGACCGCGGCCCGCCTTTGTCTTCCGCCGCGCGGCTCAAAGCTTTCGCCAGCTGCTTTGGAGCCATCTCCTCACCGCCGGCACGATGGCGCTCGCCCTGTTTGTCTTCGGCGGTTTTCTTATTATCCAGGAAAATCTCTATCGCATGGCCGCGGGCTGGGGCAGCGGCATGCAGCTTTTCGCTTATCTCGACGGCGGGCTCGCGGCGGCGGAGGTAGAGCCGCTCTTGGGGCGGGTCGCCGCTTATCCCGAAGTAGAAAAGGCGCGCTTCGTATCGCAAAAAGAGGCGTGGGAAAGCTTCAGAAAGTCGCTCGGAAAGCAGTCCGGAGTGATCGAGGGCCTTTCCGCCGACGCGCTTCCCGCCTCGTTCGAGATTGCGCTCAAGCCCACCGCGCGCGATCCTGCTTCCGTCGCTGGAGTTGCTCGCCGGTTGCGCGCGGAGCGGGGCGTTGTCCAGGTCGACTATCCCGAGGAATGGACGGAGAAGCTGAGTCTGCTCCTCATCTCGATCGAAGCCGCGAAATGGATATTCGGCGGCGTTCTCTTGATCGCGGCGCTCTTCATCGTCGGCAATGCGGCGAAGCTCGCGATCGCCGCGCGGCGGGAAGAAATCGAGGTCATGCAGCTCGTGGGCGCGCCGCCGGGCGCGATTCACCTGCCGTTCATCGTCGAAGGCTTGGTGCAGGGACTCGCCGGTGCCGTGCTGTCGCTCCTGTTATTATGGGCGTTGCTAGCGCTAGCTTCGGCTGAGCTGTCCTACACGCTCGGACTTTTCTCAATTCAACAGATCCGTTTTTTGCGCCCGGAAATCTGCGCATGGCTTTTGATTTTGGGCTGCTCGATCGGCGCCGCCGGGAGCTTCTTCGCGCTCCGCCGCCAGCTTTGAACCGATGGTCAAGCTCTTCGCAGCGATTTTCCTCGCGGTGTTTTTATCGTTTCTCGCCTATGCGGCCGAGCCCACCCGCGAATTGGAAGGCGTCAAAAAAAAGATCGAGCAGCAGCGGCAGGGGCTCAGCCAAGCGAAGAAAAAAGAGGGTTCGGTCCTCGGAAGCCTTTCCAAGATCGACGCCGAGCTGGATAAAAAAAATAAGGATTTGAAAAGAGCCGCCGCCGCGCTGCAATCGGTGCTCGCGGATCTCGAGCGCAAAGAAGCCGAGCTTAAAAAAATCGAAGCATCGCTCGGGACGCGGAGGGAGTGGCTCAAGCGCCGGGCGGCGGCGCTCTATCGCTGGCAGCGCTCCGGCAGCCTTTTTGTCCTGCTGAGCGGCGCCGAGACGATCGGCGAGCTCATGCGGCGGCAGCGCTATCTTGCGGCGACGCTCGCCTACGACAACGCGCAGATCGAGCGCTTGGACGATGAGTCGGCGCGGCAAAAGGCCGTGGCTCGGGAGCTGGAGGAGAAAAGAGCCGCGGCGAGCGAACAGAAAAAGAGGCTGACCGGCATCAACGAAGCGATCCGCGCCGAGCGGCAGAAAAAAGCGCTCCTGCTGGCGTCTGTTCGGCGCGAGAAAGAGGGACGCCAGCAGGCGCTGAGAGAGCTCGAACAGGCCGCCGCGAGACTGCAAAAAATGCTCGACGAGCTCAATCGCCGCTCGGCGGGGGTGCCGAGGCAGTCCCCGTCGGGCGCGGCGTTCGAAGCCCTACGGGGCAAACTCGACTATCCCGTCCGCGGCAGGCTGGCCGGCACATTCGGCAAGACGCTTCACCCGGAATTTTCCGCGGAGCTCTTCCGCAGGGGCATCGATATCGATGCCCCGCTTGGGGAGGAGGTCCGAGCCGTTGAAGCCGGGAAGGTGGTCTTCGCCGACCGTTTTTCGGGATACGGCAAGATGGTCATCATCGACCACGGAGAGAGATATTATACAGTTTACGCGCACTTAGCGGAGGTTTTTAAGCAGCCGGGCGACGCGGTGCGGCGCGGGGAGGCAATCGCCGAGGTCGGCGACAGCGACTCGCTGGCGGGCAGCCGGCTCTATTTCGAGATCCGAAAAGACGGCAAACCCGTCGATCCGACCCCCTGGTTTCGGAAATGATTAGCAATTTTTTTCGGTTTAGGATAAAGTGAATTTCCTCTATCTTTTTTTCCGAGGAGTTTGTCATGAAGTTGGTTACCCGGCATAAGTTTTCGCTCATGTGGATCGTCTTTTGTCTCGGCCTGGTCTTCGTGTTCAGCGGTCAGGTCGTGACAAACGTATCGGCGGTCCCGCGCGAAGATTACGAGAACATCGAGACTTTCACGAGCATCCTGTCGATCGTCAAGAAAAACTATGTGGATGAGGTCAACTCGAAGGATCTCGTCGCCGGCGCGATCAACGGCATGCTGAGCTCGCTCGACCCGCACAGCGCGTTTCTCACACCGGATCTCTATAAAGACCTGCAGATGGACACGCAGGGGCGCTTCGGCGGCCTCGGCATCGAGATCACGATCCGCAACGGCATCCTTACCGTCGTTTCGCCGATCGAGGACACGCCGGCCTACAAGGCAGGCGTCAAGGCCGGCGACCAGATCATCAAGATTGAAGACGAGTTCACCAAGGACATGACGCTGGTCGACGCGGTGAAAAAGATGCGCGGCAACCGGGGCACGAAGATCACGATTTCGATCAAGCGCGAGGGCATCTCGGAGCTGCTGAACTTCAACCTCATGCGCGATACGATCCGCGTGCAAAGCGTACGCAGCCGCGTGCTCGAAGACGGCTACGGCTACGTTCGGCTCGCACAGTTTCAGGAGCGCACGGACCGCGACCTGCAGAAGTCTCTCGAGACGCTGAGCAAGGAGAAAGGCGGCTTGAAGGGGCTGGTGCTCGATCTGCGCAACAATCCCGGCGGCCTCCTGACCCAGGCCGTCCGCGTGTCCGATATGTTTCTCGAGTCCGGGATGATCGTCTACACCGACGGACGGCTCGACAGCCAGAAACAGAAATATTTCGCGCATAAAGAAGGCACCTGGAGCAACTTTCCGATCGTCGTGCTCATCAACGGCGGCAGCGCCAGCGCGTCGGAAATCGTCGCGGGCGCGCTGCAGGACCATAAGCGCGCGGTCATTCTCGGCACGAAGAGCTTCGGGAAGGGCTCCGTGCAAACGATTTTGCCGCTCGACGATAACTCCGCGCTGCGTCTGACGACCGCGCGCTACTTCACGCCCAAAGGGCGCTCGATTCAGGCGACGGGCATCGTGCCCGACATCGTCATCGAGAACCCGGTGGTGATCCCTGAGACGAAAGTCGAAGACAAGAATCGTCCGATTCTCAGAGAAGAAAATCTGCCCGGCCATCTGCGCAATCCGACATTAAAGCCGGAGATCAAGGAGCCGCAGAAGGATTCGAAAGAGAGCGAGAAGAAGCCCGAAGAGGACAACCGGACGGTCCAGCCGACGCCGCCCAACGAGGGCACGGAGAACGATGCGCAGCTCAAGCGCGCGCTCGAGCTCTTGAAGGGCTGGGATGTTTTCAAGCAGCTGGTGTTGACGAACAAAGACTGAGAAGAAAAAGAAAATCCATACATTAGTGACAGAAGACACTCCAACTCCTGCCACTGAGGTCTCTTGCAATTAGCCCTCCACTCGGAGGGCTAATTGCTTTATAGTCTCGTTATGGGCAAACGGGAAAACGACCTGCCCTTATTCGACAACCTGGTTCCCGCCTATCTTACCGTCAGCGAATTGAGCCAGACGATCAGGGGGGCCCTCGATCGCGAGGTGGGGGAAGTCTGGGTCGTGGGTGAGATTTCCAACTTCCGCGTCCCCCCTTCGGGCCATCTTTATTTCACGCTGAAAGACGACAAGAGCCAGATCGGCGCGGTGATGTTTCGCCGCCAGGGGCAGGGGCTCGCCTTTGAACCGCAAGACGGCATGGAGGTGCTCTGTTTCGGCCGCGTAAGCGTCTATGCCGCGCGCGGCGACCTCCAGCTCTATGTCGAGATCATGGAGCCGCGCGGCAAGGGGGCGCTCTATCTGGCTTTCGAGCAGCTGAAGCAGCGCCTCGCCGCCGAGGGATTGTTTGCGGCGGAGCGAAAAAGGCCGCTGCCGCTGCTGCCGTGCTCGATCGGGATCGTGACTTCGCGCCATGGGGCGGCGCTGCGCGACATGCTGCGCATTCTCGACGATCGTTTTCCCGAGCGGCATGTGATCGTCCGGGCGGTCAAGGTGCAGGGCGACGGCGCGGCCGCGGAGATCGCCGAGGGCATCGCCGATCTGTCGCGCTCGGGACTGGTCGAAGTCATGATCGTCGGACGCGGCGGCGGATCGCTCGAAGATCTCTGGGCCTTCAACGAGGAGATCGTCGCCCGGGCGATCTTCTCGTCGGCGGTGCCGGTCATCTCGGCGGTCGGCCACGAGGTGGATTTCACCATCGCGGACTTCGTCGCCGATCATCGCGCGCCGACGCCGACCGCCGCCGCCGAGATGGTGGTCGCGCAAAGGGAAGATCTGGCCGAATGCATCAACGGCCTCGCCGGACGATTTTTGCGCTCTCTCCAAAATCGCCTCGCCGCGGAGCGCGAAGCTCTCGACGGCCTCGCGCGGAGGCTCACCGATCCGCGCCGCCGGCTGCGCGAAAATCAGCAGCTCCTCGACGATTTGTCCCTCGGGCTATGGCGCCGCTTTCAAGATCGCGTCACGCATTTTAAACGGCGCCTGGCGCACGGCTCCGAGCGTCTGAACGGGCTCAGCCCGCTCGCCGTGCTGGAGCGCGGCTACAGCATCACGCATGCGATGCCGGACGGTAAAATCGTAAAGGAAAGCGCATCGCTCAAGCTCGGCGACCGCGTGCGGATCACCTTCGCGCGCGGGAAAGCGCTCTGCCGGGTCGAAGAGAAGGAATGACCCGCGCGCCGGTCATCGCGCTCCTCGCGTGCCTCTACTCGACGCCAGCGCTCGCCGAAGAGCTCCTGATCGTGGTGCGTCCCACCGAAGTTTATCAAGGCGGGGTCGCCCAGATCATGATATCCGGAAGAGGCCTCGAAGACTTGAAAGCCCGCCGCGGCGCTGAAGCTATCCCGATTCTGCCTGTCGAGGACGGCGCTTACGTCGCGCTCCTCGGCATCGATATGGAGCTGCGGCCGGGCGCGGTAGAGATTCTTCTCAGTGGTCGCAGCCCCGACGAGAGCTGGAAACGCACCGCCAAGATCAACGTCAGGCTGAAAAATTTTCCGCGCGAGGAGATTGCCGTGCCGCCGTCTTTCGATCAGCTCGACGAGCCGACGCTGAAACGTATCCAAAAGGAGCAGGCGACGCTCGACGGGCTATTCAAGGGTCGAACCGCCGGACGTCTGTGGGACGGTCCGTTCATCGCGCCGGTCCCCGGCGCGGTCACGTCGGCGTTCGGTTTCCGCCGCGTCGTCAACGGCCTCGCGCGCGCGCCTCACGGCGGCGTCGATTTGAAGGCCGCGCTCGGAGCCGAGGTCCTCGCGGCGAACGACGGCCGCGTGGTGCTCACCGACGCGTTTTTTTTCAGCGGCAAGAGCCTGGTCTTGGATCACGGCGGCGGACTCTATACCATGTACTTCCACCTGTCGGATTTCCGCGCCGCGCCGGGGGCGGCCGTGCACAAGGGAGAAGTCATCGGACTCGCGGGGATGACCGGGCGCGTCACCGGCCCGCATCTCCACTGGGGGGCGCGGCTCAACGGCGCGCGCATCGATCCGATGGAGCTGCTGACGGTAGGAGTGAGACGCTAGCGTCGTAGGAGACCCATGGAATCGGAACACGAAAAAAAGAAGTTCGAGGAGGCGATCGAAGATCTCGAAAAAATCGTCGAGCGCCTGGAGTCGGGCGAGCTCTCGCTCGAGGATTCCCTGGCGGCGTTCGAAGACGGTGTCAGGCTGATCAAGATCTGCAACCGGAAGCTCACCGAGGTCGAGAAAAAAATCGAGCTTCTCGTCAAGGACAAAGAGGGCAAATTCCAACTCCAGCCGCTGGACGACACCGAAGAGGACTGAAGCCCACTATCTAACGTTCCTAACTTCATGCGATCGCCCGCGCCCTGTGCGCGTCGGCTTCAAGATCAAAGCGCAATCCTCCATACTGCCGCCGTCCGTGAGCCTTGTAGCGGCAGTGCTCCTCGCTCGCTCGGGCCGGGCCCGATCGTTTGAACTGCCCGAAAACGGAAGATACGAACGCCTGGAACACTCGACGCGCGGGTTTGAAGAGAGCGACGGCTTGGTGCTACCATTGATCGACGCAGCGGCTCTTTCACCGCCGCGCCATGCCGCAGAAACTTACGACATGTCCACCTTCGATATTCAAACCTACCTTAAACAGCGCCGCGCCGTCGTGGACCGCGCGCTCGAGCGCTATTTGAAGGAATCCGGGCGCCATTCGCGGACGATCCACAAGGCGATGCGCTACGGCCTTTTTTCCGGCGGCAAGCGGCTGAGGCCGATTTTGATGCTGGCGTCGGGGGATCTCTTCAGCGCCGACGCGAAAACCGTGCTGGCTTTCGCGCTGGGGATGGAGATGATTCATACCTACTCGATCATCCACGACGATCTGCCTGCCCTCGACAACGACGATTTTCGCCGTGGACAGCCGACCGTGCACAAGGTCTACGGCGAAGGCATCGCGCTGCTCGCGGGCGACGCGCTGCTGACCGAAGCGTTTCATGTGATGACCGAGCCGCGCCTCGGGCGCTCTCTCGATGCGAAATTGATTCTGGAGCTCATCCATGAGATCGCGCGCGCCGCAGGCGTCGGCGGCATGGCCGGAGGGCAGGCGGTCGACCTCGAAGCCGAAGGGCGCGAGGCGGACGTCGCGACGGTCGAGTATATCGATGTCCGCAAGACCGGCGCGTTGATCCTCGCATCGGTCCGCGTCGGCGCGATCCTGGGCGGCGCATCGGCGAAAGACATGCGGCGTGTAACCCGCTACGGTGAATTTTTCGGCTTGGCCTTTCAGATCGCCGACGACATCGTGGATGTTTCCGAGCATTCCGCCGACGGCCGGGAGGTGAAGAAAGCGACTTATCCGGCGGTGGTCGGAATTACCGCCGCCAAGAGCCGCGCCCGGGAGCTCCTGCGGCAATGTTTGAAGGAACTCGAACCGTTTGGTAAAAGTGCAGAGCCGCTGCGCGCCATCGCGCGGGCCGTGGTCGAGCCGGCGGTGGAAAGGAAGCTGTCGGCCGGAAAGCCTTCAGCAGTCGGCAAAGAGATTCGGAAGTGAAATATCGACGTTGGTTTCGCAGAAGACATCCGGCTGAAAGCTGAGCGCCGAAAGGCTAAACATGTCAAAACTCCTGGATACGATCGATAAGCCCGAGGATCTGCGCAAGCTCGCGATCGAAGATCTCCCCGCGCTGGCGCAGGAAGTGCGCGAGGAGATCATCTCCATCGTGTCGGAGGTGGGCGGCCATTTCGCCTCGACGCTCGGCGCGGTCGAGCTGACATTGGCGCTGCATTACGCCTTCAACACGCCGCGCGACCGCATCGTCTGGGACACCGGCCACCAGGCCTACGCGCACAAGCTCATCTGCGGGCGGCGCAAGAAGCTGCAGACGATCCGCCAGCTCGGCGGCTTGAGCGGCTTTTTGAGCCGCGACGAGAGCGAATACGACGTCTTCGGCGCCGGCCACGCAGGAACTTCGGTCTCGGCGGCGCTCGGCATGGTGGCCGCGAAATCGCTCCGCGGCGAAGACTATCAAGTCGTCTCCGTCATCAGCGACGGCGGCTTGAGCGCCGGGCTCACCTTCGAGGGTCTCAATCAGGCGGGGCATCTCAATAAAGACCTCATCGTCGTGTTGAACGACAACGAGCATTTCATCGATTCGCGCGTCGGCGCGATCTCCTCTTTCTTGAGCAAGCAGCTGACGACCGATCTCGCGATTCGCCTGCAGCACAACCTGGGCGCGCTGATGCGCACGCTGCCGAAAGTCGGCGAAAACCTCTACCAGGTCGCGCGCAAATTCAAGGAGTCCTTTCTCGGCCTGGTGACGCCGGGTTTCCTCTTCGAGGCGCTGGGCTTTCAATACGTCGGTCCGATCGACGGGCACAACGTGGCGGAGATGATCCAGACGTTTCAAAACGTGAAAAAGCTCGACCATCCGGTCCTCGTCCATGTCGTCACGCGCAAGGGCAAGGGTTATCCGCCGGCGGAAGAAGACCCGATCAAATACCACAGCGTCACGCCGTTTCATGTTCTGACCGGCAAGGCGAAAAAAGAAAAAGGCGGCGTTCCCAGCTACACGGATGTCTTCGCCGAAGCGATGATCCGGCTCGCCAAGGAAAATCCCAAGGTCGTCGGCATCACCGCGGCGATGGGCAGCGGGACCGGCATCGACAAGTTCTCGCGCGAGCTGCCGGACCGCTCCTACGACGTCGGCATCGCCGAGCAGCACGCCGTGACTTTCGCGGCAGGCATGGCCACCGAGGGATGGATCCCCGTCGTCGCGATCTACTCGACGTTTCTCCAGCGCGGCTACGATGAGATCCTGCACGACGTGTGCCTGCAAAATCTGCACGTGGTCTTCGCGCTCGACCGCGGCGGGCTGGTCGGCGCCGACGGTCCGACGCATCACGGCGTTTTCGATCTCAGCTATCTACGCTCGATTCCGAACATCGTGGTCATGGCGCCGAAAGACGAAAACGAGCTCAGGCGCATGCTGAAAACGGCGATCGACCACAACGGGCCGATCGCCCTCCGCTATCCGCGCGGCGAGGGTTGGGGCGTCGAGCTCGAGGAGGAAATTCGTCCGCTGGAAATCGGCAAGGGCGAACTGCTGCGCCAGGGGAAGGACATCGCCATTCTCGCGGTCGGCAGCACCGTCATGCCGGCGCTCAAGGCCGCGCAAGAGCTGGCGCCGCTCGGCATCGACGCGGCGGTCGTCAACGCGCGTTTCGTCAAGCCGCTCGACCGCGAGCTGCTCGTCAGCGTGCTTTCGAGCGTCCCGTGCGCCATTACTGTGGAAGACCACGTCGTGACGGGGGGATTCGGCAGCGCGGTCGCCGAGCTCATCGCGGACGAAGGCATCACCGGCGTCAGCCTGCGGCGCCTCGGTGTGCCCGATCGTTTTATCCCGCACGGCACGCAGGACGAGCTCAAGAAAATCTGCGGCTTCGACAAGGACGCCATCGCTCAGGCCGCCATGCAGCTGATGCGCGGCGAGAAGAAGCGTAAAAAGGAGGGATGGTAAAGCGCGAGCGCCTCGACAAGCTCCTGGTCGAACGCGGCCTCGCCGCGACCCGGGCGGAGGCGCGCCGGAGAATCCTCGCCGGCGAAGTCCTGCTGGAAGAAAAGCCCGCCTCTAAAGCCGGCAGCCTGATCGATCCCACGGCTCCGATCCGCCTAACGCGCGCCCGCGTCTACCTCAGCCGCGGCGGCGACAAACTCGAAAAGGCCCTCGCGGATTTCGCGCTCGATGTCGCAGGCAGGGTCGTGCTCGACGTCGGCGCCTCCACCGGCGGCTTCACCGATTGTCTGCTCATGGCCGGAGCGCGGCTCGTCTACGCGGTCGACGTCGGCCACGATCAAATCGCGACCGCGTTGAGAGCCGACGTTCGCGTCGTCGTTTTCGAAAAGACCGACATCCGCCATCTCAACGCCGATCGATTGACCGAAAAGCCCGAGCTCGCCGTCGTCGACGCTTCCTTTATTTCGCTGCGTCTGATTCTCCCCGCCGTGCGCGATCTTCTCGTGCCCGGCGGCGCGATCGTCGCGCTGATCAAACCACAGTTCGAAGTCGGTAAAGAAAAAATCGGCAAGGGGGTCGTGCGCCGCGCCGAGGAACACGAGCGCGTGATCGACGAGATCAAGGCGGCGGCTGTCGCCGACGGGCTCGAGCCTCTCGGCCTGACCGAATCGCCGCTCTTGGGCGCGAAAGGCAACAAAGAATTTTTTATTCACTTGCGGAAAGTCGATCGATAGGGCAGTAGATTCTTTTACACCGCCTCTTTTCTTCCGCAAATTAGCGAGGGAGATTAAGTGGGGGTCCTGTATTGGGAGAGATTCTTCGCTGCGGTCACAATGGCAGCGAAGAGTTTCGGGCAGTGAAGGGTCGTCATCCTGAACGAAGTGAAGGATCTCTCCGGAATCCGTATCCCACGATGACGTTTGCGACGAAAATCTCCTGTCCGCGCTGCCACCGCGGGTTTCCTCTGGGCAAGGCGATCAACGCTTGCGCGTGCGGTTCGCCTTTGATGGTCGAGTACGATATCGACAAAATCAAAAGAGCCGCGCAGAAACCGGCTTTGAAAGAGCGCGCCGCCACGCTGTGGCGCTATCGCGAGTTTCTTCCGCTCCAGGATGATAAAAATCGCGTCTCGCTCGGCGAGGGCTTCACGCCGCTGCTGGAGGCGCCGCGTCTCGCGGCGGAATTCGATTTGAACCGGCTCTGGATCAAAGACGAGGCGCAGAATCCGACCGGGTCGTTCAAGGACCGCGGCATCGCGCTGGCAATGTCGCTCGCCAAAGAGCTCGGCATCGAAAAAGTCGCGATCCCGTCGGCGGGAAACGCCGGCGCTTCGCTCGCGGCCTATGCGGCGCGCGCGGGCATCGAGGCGCACGTCTTCATGCCGAAGGACGCGCCGCGTGCCAACATCACGGAGACCCGGCAGTACGGCGCGCGGTTGACTCTCGTCGATGGCCTCATCGGCGACTGCGGCCGCTTGATCGCCGAGCGCAAAGAGGCCGAGGGCTGGTTCGACGTCTCGACGCTCAAGGAGCCCTACCGCCTCGAAGGAAAAAAGACGATGGGATTCGAGATCGCCGAACAGCTCGAATGGGAGCTGCCCGACGTGGTTATCTATCCGACGGGCGGCGGCACCGGCCTAATCGGAATGTGGAAAGGATTCGCCGAGCTCGAGGAGATCGGCTGGATCGGCGGACGGCGCCCACGCATGGTGTCGGTCCAGGCGGAGCACTGCGCGCCGATCGTGCGCGCCTTCGCCGCGGGCAAAATGAAGGCCGAGCCGTGGCAGAACGCCCGCACGATCGCTTCGGGACTCCGCGTGCCGCAGGCGGTCGCTGATTTTCTCATGCTCGAGATCCTGCGCGAAAGCGGCGGCACGGCGCTCGCCGTTTCCGACGCCGAGATGCTTGCCGAGATCCGGCGCGTCGCCCGCCTCGAAGGGCTTCTTTTTTGTCCCGAAGGGGCCGCCTGCGTGGCGGCGCTGGCGCGTCTCAAGCGCGAGGAATGGATCGCTCCTTCCGATCGCGTGCTGCTCTTCAACACCGCGTCGGGTTTGAAGTACCTCGACGTGCTTGACGATCGATCTTCCCCCGAATGAACGGCTTCATCCGCGTGGCGCACCGCGGCAGTTCCGGTACATGCCCCGAGAATACCCGCGCCGCCATCGAAAAGGCGATCGAGACCGGCGTCGAGATGATCGAGATCGACTGCCAGCTTTCGAAAGACGGCCACGTGGTCGTCTTTCACGACGACCGGCTAACCCGCACGGCGCGCGCGAAGGGCGTCCTGCGCTCGAAGACGCTCAATGAGCTCAAGAAGCTCGACGTCGGCGCCTGGTTTAAGAAATCCTTCAGAGGCGAGCGCATCCTGACCCTCGAAGAGGTGTTGGAACTCCTCGACGGCCGCACCGATCTCAACGTCGACATTAAAGGAGACACGCAAGGCGCTCTGGGAATCGAGCTCAAGCTGCTTTTCACTTTGAGCCATTACGAATACCTCGAGCGCACCGTGTTCTCCTCGTTCGATTACCGCGTCCTCAAGCGCGTCCGCGAGCTGGCCCCCGATACGCGCATCGGCATTCTTCACGGCGCGGGGATGAAGGAAAACCCTTTCCACATCGCGCGCGAGCTCGGCGCCGAATCGGTCCACATTCAAAAAGAGCTCGCCACCCCGCCCGTGATCGAGCGCGCCGCGCAACTGGGTCTCAAAACGCTGGTCTGGACGATCAACGAGGTGGCCGAGATGGAGCGATTCCTGAGGCTCGGCGTCGACGGTATTTTCTCGGATTATCCCGAGAAGTTTTGGAAAGTCCGTCACAAGCGGCGCTGAAGGAGTGAAACCGGGCGATCCATGGGGTAAAAGACCCAAGCGGCGCTCAAAAGCTCCTTGACTTGGCATGGGAATCGGATAGAATTGTCACGCTTGAGGAATCCGGGGGCGGTCTGTGGAGCGGGGGTGATTTTACTTAATGACGGGAATACGCGTAAGAGAAAACGAATCCATCGAGAGCGCTATTCGGCGCTTCAAAAAGCTGTGCGAAAAAGCCGGCATCTTGGCCGAGCTGCGCAAGCGCGAGCATTACGAGAAGCCCAGCGTCAAGCGCAAGAAAAAAGCGATCGCAGCGAAAAAGAGAGCGCTGCGCCGGGCGCGAAGCCACTACTTTTAGAAAGCGCTTGAACGCCGCGTCACGCGAGTGGGACTCAAAACCGAAATTCAGGACGGGATCAAAGCCGCCATGAAAAGCGGGGACCGGGTCACGCTGTCGACGCTGAGGCTTTTATCGTCGGCTCTCCATAACGAAGAGATCAAGCAGCACCGAGAGCTTAGCGAGGACGAGATTCTTAAAACCGTAGCCTTTCTTTCCAAGCAGCGGCAGGAGTCGATCGAGTTTTTCCGCAGGGGCGGAAGAACCGATTTGCTCGAGAAAGAAGAGGCGGAATTGGCGGTTCTGCGCCGATTTTTGCCCGAAGCGATGAACGACGACGAAGTTCGGGCGGCGATCCGGAATTCCATCGAGGAAGTGGGCGCGAAGGGAATTCAGGACCTGGGGCGGGTGATGAAGCAGGTCATGCCCAAGGTTGCCGGCCGGACTGACGGCAAGCGCGTCAGCGAGCTGGCCAAAGAGATATTGAGCTGAGCGCGCGTCTGCATCGGTCCTTGTACAGCGGCTCTTGGAATACCCGCCGGTGAATATCGTCGATGTGATTTTGCTTGCCGTTCTTTTCCTTTTCGCCTTGAGGGGCTATTTCAAAGGGCTCTTCCGGGAGACCTTTTCGCTGGCAGGTCTCGCGGCGGGTTTTTTCCTGGCCTCGCGCTACGATGAAGCGGCGGCGGCTCTGCTGGCCGACAGCTGGAAGACTTCATTCATTTTCCTGCGCGCGGCCGGTTTCGTCGTGATCTTCTTCGTCGTTTATTTCGCCTTCAATCTGGTCGGCTGGCTGCTGCATCGATCGGCGTCGCTCATGTTCCTCGGAGGCGTCAACCGCATTGGCGGGGTTTTGGTGGGCGCCGGCAAAGGCGCCGCCCTGACCGGTCTCGCGATCTTTTTTCTCGCCTCCACTTCTCTGCTTCCGCGAAAAACGCAGGACAACATGGGCCGCTCCCTTCTCGTGCCGACGTTCCAGCACTTCGCGCAGCAGCTCGTCGCGTTCGGCAAGACCAGATTTTTAGACGCGGAGCCGCGGGCGGGGGAACGCAGCGCGAAGATCGAAAGGCGCGGCGCATGATTCCCGACGAAACGATTTCCCGCATCCGCGACCGCGCCTCGATTGTGGAAGTCGTTTCCGATTATCTCACGCTGAAAAAGGCCGGCCGCAATTACATGGGGCTCTGCCCCTTTCATTCGGAAAAGACACCCTCCTTCACGGTCAACGAAGAAAAGGGCATCTTCCGCTGCTTCGGCTGCGGCGCCGGCGGGAGCGTCTTTCACTTCCTCATGCAGTACGATCACGTCACTTTTCCCGAAGCGGTGGAGCGGGTGGGAAAACGCTACGGCATCGAGGTCCCTCGGCTCCAATCCCCCGGCGCGAAACGCAGCGCCGAAGAGAAAGAATCGCTCTACGGATTGAACGAGCGCGCCGCGACCTATTTTCAGGAGCAGCTTTACGGCCCCGGCGAAGGGCGACACGCGCTCGAATATTTAAAGAAGCGCGGCGTCGATGAGACCACGGCGCGGCGCTTTTATGTGGGCTATGCGCCGCAGACCGGAGCCGGACTGGCGGGTTTCTTCAAGAAACAGGGCCTCTCGCTCAAAGACGCGGTGCGCGCCGGGCTCGTGAGCGACCGCGGCGGCGAGCACTACGGCGAGAAGTTCTTCGGGCGGCTGATGTTTCCCATCGCCGACGCGAGCGGCAAGATCGTCGGCTTCGGCGGCCGGGTCTTGGGACAGGGTCTGCCCAAATACTTGAACTCCGCCGAGACGCCGCTGTTCCGCAAGCACGCGACGCTCTACGGGCTGTTTCAGGCCAAAGGGGCGGTCCGCGAGAGGGACCGCATCGTCGTGGTCGAAGGCTATCTCGACGTGATCGCGCTCGCGCAGTTCGGCATCGCCGACGCCGTGGCGACGCTCGGCACGGCGCTCACGACCGACCACGTGCGCATTCTCGGACGCTATACCAAGAACGTCATCGCGCTCTTCGACGGCGACACCGCCGGGCGCAAGGCGGCGGCGCGGAGTTTCGAAATTTTCGTCGAGGCGGGCTTACTGGGCCGCGGCGCGTTTTTGCCCAAGGATCACGATCCGGACAGCTTCGTCCGCGCCCATGGAAAAGACGCGCTAGAGGAGCTCTTGAGCCAGGCGGTTCCCCTTGCAGACTATTATTTTACCTGGTTAGAAGAAGGTTACGGCCGGAGCCTGGAAGGCAAAAGCCGCATCGCGCAGGAGATCAATCGGGTGCTTGCGAAGGTGCGGAATCCCTTCGAGGCCGATTTGCTGATCCGGCGGGCCGTCGATCTTTTGGATATCCGCGAGACCCTGCTGCGTTCCCCGGCGACGAACGCCGCCGAGAAGCGCTCAGGGTCTGCGACACCGCCGGCGGTGAAAACCGCCGCCGCTCAGCCGCGGCAGGACATGGCGGAGCGCTCGCTCATCGGCTTGATGCTCGCGTTTCCGGCGCTGATCGAGCGTGTAGAGCAGCAGGCGGGGCTCGAAACTTTATTGAGCCCGCCATGGCGGGAATTGTTGGACGCCATCCTGTCCGAATGGCGCGAGCATGGAGCGGTCGACGGCGCGAATCTTGCGGGGAAGCTGCCGCCCGAACGCGCGGCGGATATCGCGGCGTTGATGCTGCAGGGAGAGGCGATCGAGGAAGACGAAGCCGAGAAGGCGATGGGCGACGTGGTCGCCCATTTGCTGTTAAGGGGGTTGAAGGAGCGCAAACGGGACATTTGGCGAGCGATTCGTATCGCCGAAGAGAAGAAAGACGAGAAGACCAAGAAAGAAAGGATGATTGAATGGCAAGAGGTCGTCCGAAGAGAGCAGCAGCTAGCGCCCCAGCGAACCTCTCGGTCCGAGACGCGGTAAGCGGCGAAAAAGAAACCTCCTCGAGTCCGGTCGCTCAAAAAAAGGACATCAAGGAGGTTAAAAAGCTTATCGACCTCGGCAAGGAGAAGGGCTACCTGACCTATGACGAGGTCAACGACATGCTGCCGGCCGACGTGGTGTCGCCGGACCAGATCGACGATGTCATGTCGCTCTTCGGCGAGATGGATATCGAGGTTATCGATTCGAATCAAAGGGTGAGCCTGGCCGGACAGGCCGAAGAGCTGGCGGACGAAGAGGAGGAGGAGAAGGAGATCGAGGTCGAAGTCGACGGCGATATGTCCGGCAAGACCGGCGATCCGGTCCGGATGTATCTCCGCGAGATGGGCACCGTCTCGCTGTTAAGCCGCGAAGGCGAGGTCGAGATCGCGAAGAAGATCGAACAAGGGGAAAAACAGGTCATCGAGGAAGTTCTCTCGAGCCCGCTGGCGCTCAACTACGTGCTCGATCTCGGCAAGAAGCTCTCCGAGCACGAAATCCGTGTGCGCGAGATCATCAAAGATGAAACCGACGAGGAGAGCGAGTTTCTCGAGGACGAAGAGGTCCATGAAAAGCGCCTGCTCGATCACATCGCCAAGATCCGCCGTCTCGCGCGCGAGCGGGAGAAGGGCCAGAAAAAACTTTCCGGCAAGAGCCTCTCGGCGCGCAGGCGCAAAGTCTTCGAAGAGCTGGTCGCCAAACAGCAGACCAAAATCATCGACGCGCTGAAGGCGCTGCAGCTTAACCGGCGGCAGACCGAGGCGATCGTCGAGGGGCTCAAGAGGGCGATGGACGATGTCCGCGCCATGGACCGCAAAGTCGCCGAATTCGAGCGCCGGGCGGGCAAGGCGTACCACGATATCATGAAGCTCATTCCGTCCAACGGCCACAAAAAGCGCTGGCAGCACGCAGTCCACTCGCTGCGCATGAGCCAGGAAGGCATCAAGAACATGGTCGAGGCGGTGCGCGCCTCGAGGCGCGAGGTGCGCCGCATCGAGAAAGAGCTCGAAATGCCGGCCGAGGAGATCCGCCGGCGGGTGCGCTCGATCGTCGAAGGGGAGACGCGCGCCAACATCGCCAAGAAAGAGCTGATCGAAGCCAACCTCCGTCTGGTCGTCAGCATCGCAAAGAAGTACACCAACCGCGGTCTTCAATTCCTCGATCTCATTCAGGAGGGCAATATCGGCCTCATGAAGGCGGTCGACAAGTTCGAGTACCAGCGCGGCTATAAATTTTCGACTTACGCGACCTGGTGGATCCGCCAGGCGATCACGCGCGCGATCGCCGATCAGGCGCGCACGATCCGCATCCCGGTGCACATGATCGAGACGATCAACAAGCTGATCCGCACATCGCGCTACCTCGTGCAGGAGATCGGCCGCGAGCCGACGCCGGAGGAGATCGCCTCGAAGATGGAAATCCCGCTCGACAAAGTGCGCAAGGTCTTGAAGATCGCCAAGGAGCCGATCTCGCTGGAAACGCCCGTGGGCGAGGAGGAAGACAGCCATCTCGGCGACTTCATCGAGGACAAGCGCATCATGACGCCGTCGGACGCGGTGGTGAACATCAATCTCCAGGAGCAGACGCGCAAGGTCCTCGCGACGCTGACGCCGCGCGAGGAGCAGGTGCTGCGGATGCGCTTCGGCATCGGCGAGAAATCGGATCACACCCTGGAAGAGGTCGGGCAGAAGTTCACGGTTACGCGCGAGCGCATACGCCAGATCGAGGCGAAGGCGCTGCGCAAGCTTCGTCACCCGAGCCGGAGCAAGCGGCTGAAGAGCTTCATGGAGAGCTGAGACCGATGAAAACGCCCCATCTTCGTCGCTGTGCTTCGAAACGCCTCGCTCGACGTACGGCAAAGAGTACGCCTGCGCTCGCCGATTTCTCGCGCGCCTAGAGTCTGGGGACCTTTTGATCGGTTTTCAGAATCTTATCCATTTCCTGCGGGCCCATAGCTCAGCTGGTTAGAGCTACCGGCTCATAACCGGTCGGTCCCTGGTTCGAATCCAGGTGGGCCCATATAAATGAAACGAAAAGCCCGCGCCGTTCCGGCGCGGGCTTTTTTTTATTTTTTCCGACGCCCTCGAGGAACTCGCGTTCCTCCTCCACGGTGATCAGCTCCGGCCGGTAAAGGAATCCGCTGGGTAGATCGGCCATCGCTCCCTCCTCAGTAAAATCAATCAAGCCGGCCGGGCCGCCGCAATACCCCTGCTCTTGACGCTCGGCGGGGATTTCGCCTACTTTAAAGTGGTTTAGTATTCGCGAGGAGAGCGGTGATCACAAGCGAAGAAAACGACCTCTTGACCCGCATCGGACCGGGGACCCCGTGCGGAAATCTCATGCGCCGGTACTGGCAGCCCGTCGCGCTGGCGGAAGAATTGTCTCCGGGGGGCGCGCCGCGCGCGGTGAAGCTCATGGGCGAAGAGCTCGCGCTGTTCCGCGACGATAAGGGGCGTCCGGGATTGCTCGGACTCCACTGTTCGCACCGCGGCACCGATCTAAGCTATGGCCGGGTCGAGGATGGCGGGCTCAGGTGCCTCTACCACGGGTGGCTCTATGATATTCGCGGGCGCGTAATCGAGCAGCCCGGCGAGCCGGGCGGCGGCGCGCATCGGAACGAAATCTGCCACCTCGCGTACCCGTGCGATGAGGCGGGCGGCGTCGTCTTCGCCTATATGGGTCCGGGCGATCCGCCGCTTCTGCCGAATTATGAATTCCTCACCGTGCCGGAAGCGTATCGCACCGTGACGAAGATTTTGATCCACTGCAATTATCTCCAGGGCAACGAAGGCAATATTGACCCCGTCCATCTGTCTTTTCTCCATCAATCGCTCGCGGGCGCCGACATCCCGCGGCGCCGCGCCGTCATCGGCAGCGAGGAGAGCGATATTTCCCTCTTAGGGAAGGATGTGGCGCCGACGATCGAGGTCGAGGTCACCGATTTCGGCCTGCGCATTTATACGACGCGCGCCGCCGGGCCAGGCAGATGCTATCTGCGCATCACTAATCTGATCTTTCCCAACGCCGCCGCTTTCGGCGGCTCGACCATCGGCGAAGGCTATTCGGTCCACTGGCACGTGCCCATCGACGATCATACGCACTGGAAATATATTTTCATGTTCAGCCGCGAGCGCGCGCTCGCCCACGATCTCAGAAACTGGAGCAAGGTCGAGCAGAATCCGGATTACAGCCTCACGCGCACAGCGGCGAACCGCTACCGGCAGGACCGCGCCTCGATGAAAGACGTGACCTTCACCGGCATGGGGCTCAACTTCCAGGCGCACGACGCCTTCGCGACCGAGAGCCAGGGAGCGATCCAGAACCGCACGGAGGAACATCCCGTCTCGTCCGACAAGGCGATCATCGCGGAGAGAAAGCTCATTTTGAGCGCGATCAAAGACGTTCAGGAGGGGCGCGAACCGCGACACATTATCCGCGATCCCAAAGCCAACCGCCTGCCGGATCTCGTCGTCCTCTCCGAAGTCGTTTCCGCCGACCTGGACGGCAAAGAATACATGCGCCGCGTCGCGCTCGAAAATCAGGCCAGCCCGCAAAACATAAAATAACGCGAACGGAGGAGATCATGCCCCGATGGCTTAGCCCGCTGCTGTATCTTCTCCTGCTGCTTCCCGCCGCCGCGTTCGCGGATGAGCGTTATCTCATCGCCTACGGCGGCTTCGCCGGCTTTCAGTCGCCGGTGTGGGCGGCGAAGGATTTAGGGCTGCTCAATAAATACGGCGTCAACGCGGAGACCGTGATGGTCCCCGGCTCGACGCGCGAGATTCAGGCGCTGGTGGCCGGCAGCGTCCATTTCGCCCAGGTCGACGCGGTGACGACGATCAACGCGATCAATCAGGGCGCCGATCTCGTCATGATCTCGGGATCGCTAAACACTTTCCCGTTCAGCTTCGTCGCGAACAAGGAAATCCGCCGGCCCGAAGATCTTAACGGGAAAAAGATCGGCATTCTCGGCTTCGGCGGGGCCAATGAGCTGGCGGTCCTCCTCGCGCTCAAGGAGTGGAACGTGCCGCGGCAATCCGTGACGATCATCCAGAGCGGCCAGGCCGCGACGCGGCTCGTCGCGCTCACCAGCCGCGCGCTCGATGCGACCGTGCTCGCGTACCCCGAGCTCGGCGAAGCGACGCGGTTGGGGATGAATGTCCTCGCGCACATGCGCGACATGAAGACCGCCGCGTTCCCCATGAACGCGATCGTCGTGCGCCGCGCGTTCATGGAAAAAAATCGCGACGTCGTGAAGCGCTTCCAGCAGGCGTACGCCGAGGGGACGCATCAGCTCCTCGTCAGCCGGGACAAAGCGCTTCCGATGTTGGCCCAGCGCATGCAGCAGAAAAATCCCAAGGCGGTCGAAGAAACTTACCAGTACGTCGCGCCGAGTTTTTCCTTTCCCACTCGCGTAGCGCATCAGGGCCTTCGCAACACGCTGGAGATGGTGGCGCAAAAAGCCCCGGGCGGCAAGGTCGACACGAACCTGGAAAAATATCTCGACGAGAGCACGCTCGACGAGCTGGAGAAGGAAGGCTTCTTCAAAAAATTCGGCAAGTAGACTCATGCGGACGCGGATTCAGCACCTGGCGATCGTGAGCGAGAACTTCCCGCGCGAGGCAAAGTTCTATGAGGCCGTGTTCGGCATGAAGCGCTCGAAGCCCGGCTCGCCGGAGGAAGAGAAGGCGATCCGGCAGAACGCCGCGCTCAGCATCGGCGACGGCTACGTCGGCGTAACGGTCATCGGGCGCAAGCCAGGCTACGTCCCCGGGCTGCACCACTTCGGCATCGACGTCGACGACGTCGAGGAGACGACGGCCCGCATCCGCCAGCGCTTTCCCGGCGTCGCCGTGCTCAAGCGCCCTTCGAATCGGCCGTTCGCGACTCTCGGCGCGCACGACCCGGAAGGCAACTTTTTCGATCTCACGCAGGAGGGCATGGAGAATCGCAGCGACGTCTATGTCGAAAAACAGCGGACGCAGCCGCGGCGCATCCGCCACTTCAAGCTCCGCGTCATGAATGCGCCATTGATCGCGGCGTTTTATCGCGACCTGTTCGATCTGACGGAAGAGGAAAAGGCGTTGGAGGACCCGAACTATTATCTCACCGACGGCAGGGTGACGCTGGTGATCGCGCCCTGGCGCATGGCCGACTACGCGGGCGCCGGCATCGACGGCCCGGGCCTCGAGCACGTCGGCTTCGAGGTCGAGAGCGTCGCAGCGGTCGAGAAAGACATCGCGGCGCTTCGCGCCGCCGACCCGGAGATGCGCGAGCGCGTCATCTTCGTGCCCGAAGAAGCGGCGCGCCGTGATGCTCTCATCGCCGGCTGCCGCTACGCGCGCCGCCATCTGTCGGATCCCGACGGCATCTTCATCGATGTCGGCGAGGCCCCGCCCGGCTGACTTTTCCGCCATGCTCATCGAGCTCGATTACCCCACGCCGGTTCCCGTCAGACTCGAGACGGAAAACACGCTGCTTCTCGTCATCGACATGGAAAACGAGAACGCCCATCCCGACGGCGCGCTCTACATCGGCGACCCGGTGAGAAAAATTATTCCAAAGATCGCGGGATTGCTGGAATACGTGCGCCGTGCCGGCGGCAAAGTGATTCACACGCAGTCGGTGCGCTCGCCCGACGCGCTCGAATTTACGGTGTTCAAAAATAGGGTCCGAAAGCTCGAAGGAAGCTGGGGCGCGGAGCTGATCGAAGAATTGAAGCCTGCCGCCGGCGAGCCGCTGATCGTCAAGCGGACGCACGATTGCTTCTATCGAACGGAAATGGACGCGTTGCTCTCGGAATTCGGCATGCGTCCCGGGGAGAGCAATGTGATCGTGACGGGGATCTCGACCCGGAACTGTGTCCAGAGCGCGGTCATGGGTTTCAGCGTGCGCGACTACCGCGTTATTGTGCCGATGGACTGCACGACGCACAACGACGAAAAGCAGGTGCTGCAGGCCTTTTCGCTCTTCACGAGCTTCGGCTACAAGCACAACGTGACGATGACGCGCTCCGACCTCATCGAGGTCGCGCCGCCGATTCTGCCCGCCTGACTTCAGCTTCCCGTCTTCAACAGCTTCGCGTCGGCGCCGCGCTTGTTCACTTCCACTTGGTCGAGCGTGCATTGCCGCGGCGCCTTGTCGGGGCGCCAGCGGAGCACCTTGGTGCCGTGGCGGAAGCGGTGGCCGGTGAAGTGATCGTATTCGACTTCGACCACGAGCTTCGGCGCGAGCGGCTGCCATTCGGTCGAGCGCTCGGTGCTCCAGCGGCTCGGCCCGCCCGGCGCGTTGCCGGTGAAGCCGGGCGGTTCGATCACGGGCTTGAGCTTCGTGAGCAGTTTTATTCTCTCATCGCGCGAAAAGCCGGAGGAGAAGCCCACATGATGGAGCAGGCCTTCTTTGTCGTAAAGGCCCAGGAGAATCGAGCCGACGACCGGCGCGTTCGAGGCGTAGCGGAAACCGCCGACGACGCAGTCCGCCGTGCGCTTGCGCTTGACCTTCCGCATGCCGGTGCGCTCGCCGGACCGGTAGTCGAAGTCCAGCCGCTTGGCGACGATGCCGTCGAGCGCCCCGCCGGCCATCTTAAGCCAGGACTTGGCCTTATTTAAATCCGTCGTCGCGGGCGAGAGCTGGATCGAGGAATCCTCGGGAAAATTCTCGCGCGCGAACGCCTCGAGACGGCGCCGCCGCTCTTCGAGCGGCAGCGAGATCAGCGGTCGGCCGTCTGGGCCGGCGAGCAAATCGAAGACGATGAACGTCGCCGGGGTTTCTTCGGAGAGCTTTTTGATCCGGCTCGCGGCGGGATGAATGCGCTGGAGCAGCGCGTCGAAAGAAAAGGCCCCGCCGAGCGAGATCGCGATCTCGCCGTCGAGAATGAATTTCTTCGCTTTGAGGGATTTGAGCGACCGCGCCACTTCGGGGAAATAGCGGCCGAGCGGCTGCCCGCTCTTCGACTGCAATTCGATCGCGTCGCCGTCGCGAAACGCAAGGCAGCGAAAGCCGTCCCACTTGGGCTCGTACTGCCACTGCGGCCCGGCGGGAATCTCGTCGACGAGCAACGCCTCCATCGGCGGGTACGGCGGTTTCAGCGGCAGCGCCATGGAAAAGTCTAGCGCGCGGACCGCGGGCCGACAATGCCGCATAAAAAAGCCCGTCCGCCACTCGGGCGAACGGGCTTTTTGCGGCGCGTCTTTGCGCCCTATTTATTGCTTTTATTGACTTTCTGCGCCTCGGCCAAGAGCTGCTTCGGGTCGCGTTGTCCCGACGGCGTGACCGAATGGGCGTAGCGGACGGTGCCGCTCTTATCAACGATCACCGTCGCGCGGTCCGTGATGCCTTTGTCCTCGATAAAGAGGCCGTACTTCTTCGCCATGTCTCCCTTGGGATGAAAGTCCGCCAGAAGCGGATAGGTCACCCCGCCCATGGATTTGGCCCAATTCTTATGACAGTGGATGCTGTCGACGCTTACTCCCAGAACCTGGGTGTCTGCCCCTTCGAATTCGCCCAGCAGGGCTTGAATTCCGGGGATCTCCAAGGTTCAGGTAGGTGTCCAATCCAGGGGATAAAACACGAGCATCACGTTTTTCTTGCCCTTGAACTGGCTAAGCTTGAACTTCTGGCCATCCAATTGACTCGGTAGCTCGAAATCGGGCGCTTGTTGTCCGACTTGAATCATCGTGATCCATCCTCCTTTCCGTAAAATTTAGTGTATCCCTGGTCTATATCAGACACCGAAATAGTTGCAACGGCGCGGATGCGGATAATCGCCGCGCGTCAGATCGCCGCCTGCTCCAGCGTTGCAAAGTGCTTCCCCAGTTGCGGGATCGCCGCGGCGAGCACGTCTTCGATCTTGTCCGCGAAGATGAACTCCATTTCCTTCGCGACCGTCTCCGGCAGCTCGGCCAGATCCTTCTGGTTGTCGCGCGGTAAAATGACCCGCTTGATGCCGAGCCGCCGCGCCGCCAGGACTTTCTCTTTCACGCCGCCGATCGGAAGGACGAGGCCGGTGAGCGTGATTTCGCCGGTCATCGCGGTATCGATGCGCACGGGAAAGCGGCTGTAAATCGAGGCGAGCGCGGTCGCCATCGTGACTCCGGCCGACGGGCCGTCTTTGGGCGTCGCGCCGGCGGGGACGTGAATGTGGACGCCGTAGCGGCGGAACAGCGTGCGGTCGATGCCCAGTTCCTCGGCGTGCGACCAGATATAGCTTTGCGCCGCACGCGCGGATTCCTGCATCACCTCGCCCAATTGTCCCGTCAATGTGAGGCCGCGCCCGCTGGGCAGCAGCGTCGCCTCGATATAAAGCACGTCGCCGCCGGTCTCCGTCCATGCGAGGCCGGTCGCCACGCCCGGGGGCAGTTGTTTCCGAGCCTGGTCGGGAGAAAAACGCCGCGGCCCGAGCCATTCGGCGAGGTCGTCTCGGCGGATCGTTACCGGCTCGGTTTTTCCTTCCGCGTGGCGCACGGCGACCTTGCGCGCGATCCGGCCGATCGCACGCTCGAGCTGGCGCACGCCGGCCTCGCGCGTATAAAGCGAGACGATCGCTTTGAGCGCTTCGCGGTCGATGACGAGATGCTCGGGCTGGAGCCCGGCTTCTTTGATCTGCCGCGGGATCAGATAGCGGATGGCGATCTCGATCTTTTCTTCCTCGCTGTAGCCCGACAGGCGCAGGAGCTCCATGCGATCGAGCAGCGGCCGCGCGATCGTGTCGAGCGTGTTCGCGGTCGTGACGAAAAAAACCTTCGAGAGGTCGAACGGCAAATCGATATAGTTGTCGCGGAATGTCCGGTTCTGCTCCGGGTCGAGAATCTCGAGCAGCGCCGCCGCCGGATCGCCGCGGAAGTCGTGGCCGATTTTATCCACCTCGTCGAGCATAAGCACCGGGTTGTTGACGCCGGCACGGCGGATCGCCTGTATGATCCGCCCGGGCATCGCGCCGATATAAGTCCGGCGGTGGCCGCGGAGCTCCGCCTCGTCGTGCAGGCCGCCGAGACTCAGCCGCTCGAATTTCCGGCCGAGGGCGCGCGCGATCGACTGCCCGAGGGAAGTTTTGCCGACGCCGGGCGGGCCGACGAAGCAGAGGATCGGCGATTTCGCCGTGGGATTCAATTTCAAAACGCCGAGATGTTCGAGGATGCGCTCTTTCACCTCGCGGAGATCGTAGTGATCCTCGTCCAGCACTTGCCGCGCGCGTCCGATGTCGAGAACGTCCTCGGTCGACTTTTTCCACGGCAGTTCGAGCACGAGATCGAGATACGTGCGGCCGACGTTATAATCGGGCGAGGCCGGCGGCAGCCGTTCGAGGCGCGCGAGCTCGCGGTCGACCTCTTTCCGCACTTCTTCCGGCAGATCGGCCTTTTCGACGCCCTCGCGGAGCAGCGTCAGCTCGTTCTGCTCGGGGTTTTCGCCGCCCAGCTCCTTTTGGATCGCGCGCAGCTGCTGACGCAGGAGATATTCGCGCTGTTCCTTGCTCATCTCGGTCTGCGCCTCGCTCGCGATCTTGCTGCGAAGCTCGAGCACCTGGAGCTCGTGCGATAAATTGGCGTGCATGAGGCGGAGGCAGTCGGCGACTGTCGCCGCCTCGAGCAGCAACTGTTCCTTTTCGAGCTCGAGGCTGAACATCGGCGCCAGCATATAGACGAGGCGGAGCGGGCTCTGCGCGCTCGCGATCAATTGCGCCATGCCGGCGGCTGCCTGCGGCTGTGTAAGCTCCACGGCGCGCGTGGCGAGATCGATCACCTCGCGATGGAGCGCCTCGATCTCGGGGCTCTTCTCCTCGATGATCGGGAGCGGCCGTATGCGCGCCCTCTGGAAAGCGCCGTCCTGCTCCAGCTTGATGCGGACGACGCGCTCGACGCCGAGCAGCACCGCCTCGATACCGCCGCGTCCGCGCGCCATTTTTTTGATCACCGCCTTGGTGCCGATCGTATAGAGATCCGCCGCCTGCGGCTCGTCGACCGAGGCGTCGCGCTGCGCGAAGACGACGATCTCCTTCTCCTCGGTCGCGAGCGCCGACTCGATCGCGGCGATCGAGCTCGGCCGGCCGGCGTTCACCGGCATCAGCAGCGTGGGAAATAGGACGCTGTTTTTCAGCGGGAGTACCGGCAGCGTTTGCAGTTTTTCGGTTTCAGCGTCGCTCACGGATTTTCTCCTCGACACAGCAATCGGACCATCAGGATGCCCTCGCGCGCTTCCATCCGCATCTCGGCGCCGTCCAAAACGCAGGGCAGCTCGATCGTGCGTTCGAAGCGATTGTACGAGATCTCCATCGCATAATAGGTGCAGCCATCTTCGAGCTTCCAATCGCGGCGAAAGCCGCTCACGGTAATGGTAGAGTCCTGAATCGCGATCTCGATGTCCTCGGGCTTCACGCCGGCCAGATCGTATTTGATGATCCAGCCGTCGCGTGTTCGATAGATATCGGCGGAAGGGCGCCAGTGCGTCTCCGAGATGCTGTGAGCCGCGCCGAAAAGAATCGGCATTTGCTTGGATTGAAAGCGCATGGGAAAGGAAAGGCCCCTACTCCGCCGCCAACTATAAAAAAACACAATTTCCCCTCGTTGCCAAGACGTGATCCCGGCACGAGCTCCGCATCCATGCCCGGCCTTTTTTTCCCGCGCCGCTTCGATTACTATTTCGATCGAAAGCAAAAGCAAAAAGGGGGGTGGCAAAATGGCCCTGGACGTCGACAAATTGCGCAAGCTGGCCCCGCCCGAGGCGATGCCGTTTAAAGTCCGCCGCCTGGGCCACGTCGTCATTATGGTCGGCGACCTCGAGCGGTCGATGAAATTCTACACGGAAGTGCTCGGCTTCAAGGTTTCCGACGTGTATCCGGAGGACATGCAGCCCGGCGGTTTCGCGTTTCTCCGCTGCGGGACCGACCATCACTCGATCGCGCTGGTAGGCGCGGGGCTGGGGCGATCGAGGCACGAGGATTTGCATCACATCGCATTCGAGGTCGGCACGGTCGACGAGGTTTTTCGCGTGCGCGACCGTCTCCGCGAGTTCAAGGTACCGATCACATTCGAAGGCCGGCGCCGCGCCGGCTGCCAGATCTCGGTCGAGTTTCTCGACCCCGACGGCCATTCGATCGAAATCTACTGGGGCCTCGATCAGGTCGGCACCGACGGGCGCGTGCGTCCGGCGAGTGAATGGAAGGGCGTGCGCGGCCTCGAGGCGGCGGTCGCCGACCCGGTCAATGGGCAGGTGGTAAAGTGAGAATTAAAACGAGCGCCGGCGTGCCGGCGCTCGTTTTAATTTAGATCCACACTGTCGTTCGGCTTTCTTTATCCTGCTCGCTTTTCTTTATCCTGCTCGCTCCGCCGCTGAGATTCGCTTTTTGCGCCTTGCGGTTGCCCGGTTTGTTGGCTCTCCCGGTGGCTCTGCTGGCCGGAGCGCTGACCACCGCCGGGCTGGCCCTCCACGTTCACTTTGACCTGCCGTTTCTTGGCCTCTTCGGCCTTGGGCAGGCGTATCTCGAGGACGCCGTTCTTGAATACCGCGGTGGCCTTCTGCGCATCGGCCTCGGGCGGGAGGGGAATGCTTCGGACGAAAGCGCCGTAAACGCGCTCCGAGCGGTAGTAGTTGCCCTCGTCGGCCTCCTCCTCCTTCTGCTTTTCCCCCCGCAACACGAGGACGTTGTCGGTCACCGTCACCTCGATGTCGTCGAGGTCGACGCCGGGCATCTCCGCCTTGACGACGATATCGTCCCCGTCTTCGTAAATGTCCACTGCGGGCTCGCGGATCCCCAAACGCTGTGAGATGTCCTGGGATGCGAGCGGCATCCTGCCGCCCAGGAAATTCGCCAGCATGCGATCCATCTCGCGCTCCCAGCGCGCGATCTCAGCCAACGGCCGGAACGGTGCTATGCTTCTTTGCTCTTGATCCTGCCGCGCTACTTCTCTGCTTTCTCTTGCCATGGCTTCCTCCCTATAAAGAAAAATTTTGGGCCCCTGATTACAAGAAAAAATCTAGCAAGCAGCGGGCCAGTAAAAGCGCAGCAAGATAGGCCGGTGCACGGTGAAAAAATCGCGAACGGTCGTAAATTCGCGAGTTCTCGTGAGCGCCGCCGATCCGCCGCAAATGAAATTCCGTGCGTGCAGTATAAACTTCCATCCTGGCGGCGTGTGGCATGCTGGTTGCTTTAGATGCTTTAGATAAGAGACGGGATTGTGGAAATATTGGGTCAAAATTTAATACGAAAATTCTAAGTTTAATTATATATGCGGCGTGATTCGACGGCGGAATAACTAACCGGAGGTTTATAAAATGAATGGCGAAAGCGTATACGATGCGGACCGTCCAGTCGAAGTGCTCGAAGTCGATACTTTGATGAGGAACTGGTGGGTCGTTCTGCTCCGCGGCCTCGCGGGAATATTTTTCGGCATCGCGACATTCTTTGCGCCGGCGATTTCGCTCGCGGCTCTGGTGCTTCTCTTCGGGGCCTACGCCTTGGTCGACGGGGTTCTGACGCTCATCAGCGCGCTCCGTAATCGGGCGACGAACGAACGCTGGTGGGTTTTGCTCCTCGAGGGTCTGACGGGCGTGATCGCCGGCGTGCTGACGTTTATCTGGCCGGGGATCACCGCGCTCGCGCTCCTCTACCTGATCGCCGCTTGGGCGCTCGTTACCGGGGCGCTGGAGATCGCGGCGGCGATTCGTTTGAGGAAGGTCATCGACCACGAATGGCTGCTGGTGCTTAGCGGCATCGCTTCCATCGTCCTCGGCGTCCTGCTCGCGATGTTTCCGGGTCCCGGCGCGCTGGCGCTCGTTCTCTGGATAGGCGCCTACGCGCTCGTCTTCGGCGTGCTGCTGGTCGCGCTCGGGTTCAAGCTCCGCTCGTGGGGTGGGCGCTCCGGCCGCCTGCACCCAGCACACGCGTGATCTCATGACGAGGGGATCCTCGATGGGAACGCAAAAGACGGCAGCGGAACAATCCAGCGTCAGACAATATCTGCGGGAAAGGCTTGTAGAATCCGGCTGCGAGTTCGAGCCGGGGGATGAGCCTGCCCCGTTGCCGATCGAGCGGGACGAATCGGGTGCGCGAAGGACCGGAGAAAAACGCGCTGGTCGGTGAACGTGGCAGGCCCCGTCTTCATCCGCTGTCCGGCTTGCGGTGCGACCAACCGGGTGCCGTCGGAAAAGGTCGCGGCGGGTTTCAAACCCCGCTGCGGCCGCTGCAAAACGGAACTGCACATGGAGGGTAAACCGACGGCCGTCACGGACGCTACGTTCGCCTCCGAGGTGGAGCGCTGGCCGGCGCCGGTTCTGCTCGATCTTTGGGCGCCGTGGTGCGGCCCGTGCCGAATGGTGGCGCCGATACTGGAAGAGCTCGCGGCGGAATACGCGGGGCGCGTTCGAGTCGCGAAGCTGAACGTGGACGAAAATCCCGCGACGGCCGCCCGCTTTCAGGCAGGGAGCATCCCGATGCTGATCATGTTGAAAGACGGCAAGGAAGTGGACCGCCTGATAGGGGCGCAGCCGAAAGCGGAGATCAAGCGTCGCCTGGAGAATTTGACGGCCTGATTCAAAAAAAACATCGAGGAGGAGGATTTATGTTTACACGAGAAATTCCACGCCACGAATGGACGCCGTTTTTCGACGGTTTCAGCACGCTGCACGAAGGCTGGATCGTCATCGTCGAGGTCCTCGGC